>JAABUJ010000215.1_pt1 | contig 127141 bp, 146 predicted proteins | sample 5559131 | NCBI WGS metagenome assembly JAABUJ01 (sample SAMN10711875, study PRJNA513366) | rock metagenome | isolation source: Antarctica rocks | place: Antarctica: Victoria Land, Mt New Zealand nord | collected 2016-01-07 | reverse complement strand
ACCCTATCCTATACCTATACCCTACCCGGCCTGCCCTAACCCTATACCCTATACCGCCGCGGCCGCCGCGACGTCGGGGGCGAGGTCGCGCGCAGGCGACGGGCCGGCGCTCGGTGCGCTGGGCGGGCCGGGCGGCGCGCCGGGCGGGCTGGGCGCCGACATGTAGAAGCACGGCAGGCTCGGGGACTGCGCGTTCGCGCCGGGCGGGCCGGCCGACGGCGGGTCCCTGCGCGCGCGCGCGCGCGCCGGGCGTCAGCCGCGCCCCGGCCCTTCCGCATCAGGGCGCGGGTGCTGCAAGCCGCGGGGCGCGCCCGAGGCCCGCCGGCGCGGCTGGCTGGGCGGCCGCCGGGGGCAGCAGCGCGGCGCGCATGCGCCAGATTTGCACCGTGGCGCTTGAGGTTTTCGGCTCGTCCACGCTGACCACGGCGAGCGGGACGCCGGGCAGCCAGTGGAAGCATGGCACCTGCGCGGCCGCGCCCGGCCGTCGGGCGCCGCCGCCGCGGGCGCGCACGCTCGGGGGGGCGGCCCGCAGCACGGGGCGCGCCACGCCGCGGTGCCCCAGGTGCCGGAAGATGGGCTGCAGCGGCGCGCCAGAGCGGCCCGCGTCCCAGATGAGCAGGCGCCAGTCCGCGCCGCTGGTCGCCAGGACACCTGCGCGCGCGTGTACCAATCCGCGACGCCGCCCCACCGCGCGGCGGCGGCGGCGGCGGCGGCGGCGGCGGCGGCGGCGGCGCGGGCCGCAGGGCCGCGCACCCGCGTGCGTGGGGCACCACTCCACGCGCATGATGTTTGTGCCCTTTTTGTGCGCGAAAAGGCTGCACGCCGGCTGTGCCAGGTTGCGCACGTCCCACACGGAGAGGAGGCCGTTGACCGCGCCTGCGCGCGGGACGCGCTCGCGCGCTGCGCCCGCCACCACGGCGCCACAAGAGGGGGCGGGGGCAGGGGGCGCGCGCCGGTCGCGAGCAGGCCCGGCTCCAGGCTGCTCCAGGCGACGCAGTGCAGGTCGCGCGGCGTGCGCGCGCAGGCGACCTCCGGCGCCGCCTTGCGCGTGTCCCACAGGCGCAGCGCGGCGTCGTCGCCGACCGACGCGAGCAGGTCCGCGCTTCCCGGGCACCAGACCACGTCCTCGACCTGCTCGGTGTGGCCCTGCGCGCGCAGCGGTCGGCGCCTGTCCGACAAAAGGGCGCCGCGCGGACTGGAGCGGGCGGCGCGCGCGCGCGCACCTGCAGCACCCGCGACGCGTTCAGGCGGCGGGCACCCCCCGACAGCGCCGCCCCCGCCTCCAGGTCCCATATCAGAACCTGCGGCGCGCGCGCGGGGGCTCGATTTGGCCAGCGCGCCGCACGGCCGCAGGCGCTGAAAGGAAAAGGGGCGCGCGCGTTCTTGTCCTTGCCGCCGCTGGCGACCAGCGCCGCGCGCTCGGCGATGTCCAGCGCGTACCACGCATCCTTGGTGTGGCCGCACAGGGTCAGGTCCGGCGTGGCCGGCGGCGTACCCGCGACCTGCGGCGGGCGGCCCCATCGGGGAGGCGCGGGCGCGTGGCGCGCGGCCAGAGGCGCCGCCTCCGGGACGGGCGGGGCGGACCGGCAGGTCCCGGCCGTACTGGCTGTGGTTGGAGAGGCGCCACAGGTACAGCTCCGGGCAGTCGCTGTGCGTGACGACCACGTCGGACTGGCCAGCCACTTCGACCACTCTGTTCACCTGGCGCGCGGCGGCGCGCGGCCCCCCGTCAGGCGCGACGGCGGCCGTTGCGCGCGCGCCTCACCCCGGGCGCACGGGCCGGCCCGTCGGCGGCCGGCGGCGCAGCCTGTACCTGCAGGCAGCCCGGCGGGCTGCTCGCCGTGGCGGGCGCGCACCTCACCCGGGTGCGGGATCGCCAGGCTGACGCTGATAACCCTTTTCTCGGGAGGCCACGGGGCCGCGGGCAGCTGCCGCGCGACACAGGGCGCGTGAGAGCGCCGCAGGAGCACGAGGGGGGGCCCGGCGGCCGGGCGACGGCGCCGCAGCGGCCGCCGGTGAGAGCCGGCGCGCCTGCTGCATCCGCGCTTTCGCCACCAGCAGCGCGTTGGGCGGCGAGGTGCGCTTGCGGCGCACGTCCGTCTGCGCGGGGCGGGCCGCCGCTCGGCGACCGCGGCGCAGGGCACGGGGCAGGGGCGGCGGAGGCGCGGCGAGGGAGGGGGCGCGCGCACCCGAACAGACATGAACAGGCGCGCGACGAGCACGTCGGGCTCTGTGCGCATCCTGGAGCCCCACCTGCGGCGCCGCCCGCGCCGCCTCAGGCTCCTGTGCGGCGCCGAGGCGCGCGCAGGCCGGGGCGCGCCTGCACGCGCTGGAGGGCCAGTCGCGCTCGACGACGTTGAGCGAGTCGTAGTTGGCATGGGTGGCTTGCTCCCACTTGCGGAAGGCGGCCAGGCTGACCGCCATCGCGGCAGCCGTCCGCGGCGCTCGGCACGCGCGCGCCGCTGCACGCCGCAGCGCATGCAGCGGCGCGCTGCCTGGAAGCTCTGCGCAGACGAGGCTGCGCCCGGGGGGCACGCCGCCTGCTCAGAGCCTTGCCCTAATAAGGTACTCTACACTTTGAAAGTTAGAGAGAAAGTTGAAGCTCCACACTTTGAAAGATCAGGTGCCGGAACCCCTGGAGGGCTTGCTGACCTGGCATGCGCAAAACATGCAACGCAGCGGCTCCGGGCTGTACACCTGTGCGCAGACTGCTCGATGGGCTGCCTGCGTGTCAACGTCCTTGTCTTGGATGGAGTCCTGCCTTGGACCTCGGATGGACTCTTGTCTGGCCCTGTCCTGTCTTGTCTGGCCCTGTTCTGTCTTGTCTCGTCTTGGAGGTTGTCTTTGAAGCAGCTGCGCCAGCCGCGGGCGTGGCATCTTGCAACGGCCTGGTCGTACTCCATCACAGACTCCTGTGAGTCTGTGATGGCCGCGCCGCTGCCCGCCGCCGCTGCTGTCTGGCGGGACCGGGCGCTGCTATCGCGCCGGGCGCTGGCGCGCACGCGTCCGGCGGACGGGCGCGGCGGCGCGGCGGCGGGCAGCGGCAAGGCCACCACGAGCTCGCAGGACGACTTTGACCAGGCCTTTGCTCCCTGGTGTGCCCGTGCCTTCCACGGCCCCTCGCGGCGGCAGGCGCACTTTGCAGAGGGCGGGCGTGCTCCGCTCGGCGCCGCCACGGCGGCGCGGCCGGCGCAGCCGGTCTAGCGGAGAGTCTCGTCACCGGGCCCGCCGGTGCGGTTACTTGTTCTGAGGAAAAAGACAACGACGCGCAGGCGGCCCACCTGCGGAGGCTGTACGTCGGCCTACGAACGTGCTGCAGCTCAAAGGCGCGCCCTCCACCGCACCGCATGTCAGGTCGCCCGCGTGCGCCCTGTTCTTGCCGTGTGCGCCGCCCACACCCGCGCACAGGCGCCGCACTCGGCAAGAACAGGGCGTGGGGCCGCACACGGGCGTGGGCGGCGCGAGCCGACCTGCGGCGAGGCGGAGAGCGCGCCTCTGGGCTGCAGCACGCTCGTAGGCCTAGGTGCAGCCTCCGCGGGTTGGCTGCCTGTGTGTCTGCACATGCGGCGCGACGTCCTTGTGAACAAACCTACAGCGTGTTCAGACTGGCCGCCTGCCGCGCGTCTGGGCTGCCTGCTTTGGCTGTGCACCTGCCTGCCGAGTGTCCGGCCTGCCTGCGCGGTGGCCTGCTCCATGTGCACATTCCGCTCTCCCCGTGCGCGACGGCGCGCGCCTGTATGCTGTGCTGTGTTTTTTTTATTATTAAATCAAGCTGCCTGCTGTGGAAGTGGCAATGGCGCGCATGCGCTGCTAGGCTTGTGGTGTGCCTTGGATTGCCATGCTCGCCGCGATAGCGGTGTAACAAGTCCCTGCATGCATGCACCACCTACCCCGCGGACGCGGTGCATGCATGCAGGGACTTGTTACACCGCTATCGCGGCGAGCATGGTAATCCATGTCCATCCCCCGCCCGCCGCCAGCAGCGGCGGTGCGCAGCGCGCCCGCTCGGTCACGACTTACTTGTGTTGTCCGCGCTCACGCGACGCCGCGCGCGCGCGCAGGGTGCGCCAGGCGGTTCACCACGCCATGCAAAGTAGTAGTTGCGACGCGGTGCTCGGCAGAGGGCTTCCTTGACACGCCATGCAAAGTAGCTGTTGCGTCCTGTCAAGCACGCAGAGCAGCTGGTGTGCCATACACGGGCGGTGCGGGATGCCATGCGCCTCTGGCGCAGGCGTTCACTCCGGATGATGTGTTGTACCTGGCAGGCAGTGTGCTGGGGTGCTGTGGATGAGCGCATGCGTGGGGGACATGTGAGTGCATGGCACAAGTGTTGCTGCATGTACCTCCCACTGTGTCAGAAAAGGCTGATGTCGCAGCGTAAGCCGTCAACGCAGGATGGCTGGCTGCGTGTAAAAACAAAGCCGCTGGACGGGTTGAATAAGTCAAGACAACAGAGTTGTCCTGATGTGAACAAGTGCAGGGAGAGGCTGAGTGCAATAGCCTATATATGCGCGGTTTATATATTGCAATAGTCTATAGATTCACGGTGCGTTACAGCGCCCTACACATCTTTGTCTACTCGCTTGGCGCAGCACACACAAAGCAGCAGCAGCAGCAGCAGCAGTCAGCGCCACCTTGCGCGACCGCAGCATGTGACTCATAAGAATGGGAAGGCAGCGAACACTAAATGCAGCATGGCGGGCCGCTGTAGCCCAAAACAAGCCATCCCCTCTATAAATAAGAAAAGACGAGCAGGCACCGCTACTACCGCTACATTCAATCAGTGCTGCACTCTATCAATGCTACCCTCCACTTCACGCTCGCTTGAGAGACAGCTTGATGTCTGCCGCGCTGCCAAAGCGAGCATGCGAAAACAATTCTTATTCAGCCACTTTCTACTTGAGTCTACTTGAGAGCAAAGCGCAAGCACCCACACTGCACGCAGCATGCACAAAGTTCCCCTTCAGCTACTTTTGAGTACCGCGACCACAACAGGCTCGCAAAGAATACTGAGAGCAATGCGCGGCGCGAGACGGGGCGCTGCGTGGCCGCACACATGCGGGCACCGGATGTCATGCACTGGTCGTGAAGGCGCTTACGGCGGCGGCGGCACGGCGGGCTTGGCGGCCGGCTTGGGCGCATCCTCGGGGCGCGCGCCCGGGACGGCGGGCTTGGCGCCCGGGGCGGCCGGCATGGGGCGGTCCTCGGGGCGCGGCTGCGGCATGGGGCGGTCCTCGGGGCGCAGCGGCGGCATGGGCATGGGCATGGGCGCGCCGGCGGGCGCAAACGGCATGCCCGCGCCGGGCTTGACGGGCGCCGGCCGGGGGGCGAGCTCGGGGCGCGGCGCGGGGTCGACGGCGGGCTTGGCGGCGGGCTTGGGGCCGGGCGCGGGCTTCACAGCGCCTGCAAGCGCCGCGCGAGGCGAGTCAGTCATGGGTCATGCTTGATTCATGAGCTCCTGTGGAGGGATACGTAACATGGCTTGCACCGGTCAGCTGGGAGTACAACACACGGTCGTGGATGTTGCACGGCAGGCATCACTCAGCAGCATATCAAAGGGCGGCACGCTGGGGCGCGGGAGCGCACCCGGGGCAGCGCCGGGGGCGAGCGGCATGCCCGGCATCGGCATGGGCATGCCCGGCTGGGCGGCAGGCTTGGCCGGGTCGGCGGGCTGCGCAGCGGGCTTGGCGGGGTCGGCGGGCTGGGCGGCGGGCTTGGCCGGGTCGGCGGGCTGCGCGGCGGGCTTGGCCGGGTCGGCGGGCTGGGCGGCAGGCTTGGCCGGGTCGGCGGGCTGCGCGGCGGGCTTGGCCGGGTCTGCGCCGGGCATTATCAGTTCAGTCACAGGCGCGTGGACAATTGGCCTGCAGCACTGCAGTGCAAGCAGGGCACGAGGCAGCCTGCAGCGCACTGTGCCAGCGCGGCACGCTCTGCAGTGCAAGCAGGGCACGGAGCAGCCGGCAGTGCACTGTGCAAGCTGAGCAGGCGAGGCGCACCCTGCAGCATGCGGCGCTGGCTCAAGTAGTCCACACGGGCGTCCACGGCCGCGCCTGCACGCACGGCGCAGGGCACAGTGAGCCGGGCACCGAGCAGCGCCCTCACCACTGCCCAGGGCGGCACACAGGACAACACCACACGTGGCAACTCTAGAAACAGGGCCCATCAGAGGCGCCGGCTCACTTGCGACGAGCACGACCAGCAGGGCAGCCGCCAGGGCCTTGGAGAAGGCCTGCGCGTCGGCGCATGCTTGTCAGGTGCTGTTTTCCACCGACCACCATGCGCACCCAGTGACAGCCAGAGCAAGCGCGCAGCGAGCTCGCAGGCCCAGCGGCCACCAGGTGACAACACTGGGCAGCCAGAGCAAGCCCACAGCGGAAAAGGCGCCACAGGCACGCACCATGGTTGCGCAAAGGTGTGTGGAGCGTGCACGAGGCTCTGCCTGCGCAGCCGCAGCACGCACAGCGCCTCAGCTCGTTTGATTATATGACATCAAGCCAGTGGTGGGCCTCGCTTGGCCCAAGCCAACGGCCCAGCCGGGCTGGGCGAGCACTCTGACAGGCGCGCAGAGCTGACAGGCGTGTTCAGCACAAGCTTGCCGCAGCGCCTCATGCAACCCGACCCGGCCGACTGATCTGATTGGCAAGCACATCAGCAGCCGGGAGCGCTCAGGTCAGGCAAAAAGCAAACAGACAGGCGCACTCCCGTCTGTCCAAGGAGGCGCCACCGCCGGTACCCCCAACCGCTACTTCGTGTTGTGCAATCAGAATTTGGTCATGCCACTGGCAGGCAATGCCCGAGTGCTGACAGGCAGCCGGGGAAGCGAGCACAGAGGACCCGTGCCCACGAGGTCGCCCAAGACCGCGCCCTCGGGTCACCCCGGGCAGGAGTGTGATCCCATTGGCACGTCTCGGTACCCATTTAGAAGCTGGGAGCACGCAGTCCTATTGCATTGCAGTAGCGGCCCACTGCGCCCGCATGCACAGCCAGCCGCTGCACGCGGACAGTGTGCCACAAGGAGAGCTGCTCGCATGCTCACCTGTAGGTGGCTGCGATGCGACGGTGAAGGGCGAGCTTGGAGCCGTGCGTAGATGTCTGCGGCGAGCAAGGTGCGTTGGTTGTGGTCTGGATAACTTTCTCTGGAGCTGATGCCTTGTCCCGCTGGTCTTTGCAGGTTCGAAGTGGCTTCTTGCCCCACAGGGTTTCTGGGCTCCTTCAGTGGAGCCCTCTAAACGCAGCAGCTCCGGCGCAGCTGCCGGCCGCCTCGTGGCCTGGCCAAGGGCTCAGCCTCGCCCGCCGCCCCGGGCCTGCGGGCGCGCGCTCGCGCGCTCGCGGCGCCTGCGCCCGGGCCGAGCGGGGCGCTGCTCCGCGAGGCTGAGGTGCGGGCGGCGCCGCCGACGCCGAGCGGCGGGTGCGCCCCGGGCGTCGGCCGGCCGTCTTCGGACGCTGCCCGGGGGCGTGCGCTCCGACCCGCACCACCAGGTGCCGCCGTAGGCGCTGCGTTGGCGGCTAGCTGACAGCACGTGTCAGGCTGGGGCGTGCCGGCAGGGCTCGGCCCCGCGCGGTCACCCCGTCCACGAGCGGGGGCCCGCCGCGCGCTGCTCCGCCCGTGCGCGGCGCTGCCGAGCGAGCGCGCGGTCGCCAGTGCAAAGCCCACTTGCGAGCCGCCGGCGGCCTTTCGGCCGCACCCGACCCACGGGGCGCCCGCCCTGGGGGCTCCAGCTGCGGCATCGAGCAGGGCGGGCCCACGCTCCTCCCGGATGGCTTGCACCCTGCTGCGCTGCGGGCGGTCCACAGCGTGCGGGTGGTGCGTGGCCGTGTCAAGGGCGTGCTTCTGTGCCCCATTGCGTCTGACGCAGGGCCTGTTCGATGTGGTCCGCTCCTTGCGCACGCCCCACCCCAGTCCACGCACCAGCCACTCGGTCGTGCGCACCGCAGCCACACAACCGCCCCACCTCGCCCGTGAGAGTCACCCGACGCCGCACAGCGCGTCGCAGACGTTCACCCCACAGCGCCGGCGATTGGACCTGCTTCATCTGTAGGCTGTAGCGGGCAACCTCCGGCGGCGCTCATCGGCAAAGACTCCTGAAACTTACAGCAGTCAGGCCTACCTGCACGCCGCTCGGCGTCGCGGCCAGTTCTCCTCAGGTGCACGTTGGCCCTAAGCGACTCTGCTTGTCGGTGGACGCGCAGGCCCCCTGTGAGCGCAAGCATATAAGCAAAAGGTCGCCGGTATCCAGTAACTCCGAGGTAGGGCGGCTGCGATGGCGCTCCCGGTTGCAGGCCTGACACAGCCACACTGTTGGCTGATACGCTGCTGTGATCCAGCCTTCCGTCAAAGGAGCCAGGGGGGCGCAACACTCGTCCAGTCGCAGCTGGGAGCACCCGCGCCGTGCATGGACTATGCGGCCGAGCAGGAGATGGAGCTGGAGGCGCTGGCCGCAATCTTCGCGGACGACTTTAGAGGTGGCGCCGCTGCGACACACAGAGCCTGCCGCGGGCCCGCGCGGCGGTCCTTGACGCTCGGGGCCGCGCGCAGAGGTCGCCGAGAACCGGCCAGAGGGCTGGCCCGGCAAGGCGTACAGCATCGTCGTGACGCCCGCCACCGAGGGCCAGACGGAGCATGGCGACGACTTTGCCCGTGCGCCGCGCCCCGCCCGCGACTCGCCGAGGCGCACTGCGCGGCGGCTCAGGGCCACGCGCGGCGCGCAGTGCGGCTCGAGCTGCTGTTTGCGTACCCGCACACCTACCCGGACGAGCCGCCGCTGTACAGGGCCCGCAGGCGCGGCGCGGGCGCCCCCGCCCAGTCAGCCCGGTCGCCCCGGCTTGGCAGCGCGCTGACCACGCGCTGCAGTGCAGCGTGCGGGGGCTGAGCGACAGCGAGCTCGACGAGCTCGCGGGCGCGCTCGACGAGCAGGTGGAGGCCAACCTCGGCATGGTGAGCGCCCGCGCCCCGGGGCAGCGCGGCGGCCGGCGCGGCGCGGCGGGCGCTGACGCGCGGCCCCGGCGCAGGCGATGATCTACGCGATGGCGTCGGCCGCGCAGGACTGGCTGCGGGAAAAGGCGCGCGGCGCTCTGCTCTCGCCCCGCGCGCGCAGACCGGCTGCGCGAGCGCGGCCGCCCGAGTGGCCCCGCGCGCCGCAGGCCGCCGCCGCGGGCCTCAGCCGCGTCGAGGTCGACCCGCTGGCGGCGCGCAAGGCGGCCGAGGAGGCGGAGGAGCGGCGCCTGGCGGACGTGCGCGCGCACGGCACGCCGGTGACGCCGGCCACGTTCGCGCAGTGGAAGGCGCGCTTCGACGGCGAGATGGCGGCCGCGCGCGCGCGGCGCGCGGAGGGCGGCGAGCGGCGGGACGCCGGCCCGACCGGCAAGGCCTTCTTCCGGCAGATGGACGAGGTGCGCGCCGCGCCCGGCCCGCCCGCCGCGCTGCCGCGGCGCGCGCGCGCGAGCCGCCGGCGCCGCGCAGGCCGGCCAGGACATGGGCGACGCGGAGGACGAGCAGTACGGGCCGGACAGCGAGGAGGAGGAGGAGGGGGAGGAGGAGGAGGTCGAGCTGGACGACGGCGGCGGTGCGCGCCCGCGCGCTCGAGACCGGGGCGCTGCGGCGCCTTGCGGCCCGGCGCTGACGCCGCGCCGCGGCCGCAGGCGAGGACGAGGAGGCCGACATGCTGGACACCTACCTGGCGGAGAAGGGCGGGCGGTAGCGGCGGGGCTGTGGGGGGCGCGCGTGCGGCGCCCGCGCGCCGCGGCCATGCAATCTGCAGCGGAGCGGCGGCCACGCTCGCTCTCTTTTGTTACAAACCTTGCGCACATATGCTCAGCTTCATGGGAAAGGCCGCGCCACGCTGAGCAGGCAGGCGACCGGGCACCAGCATGGCCCATTCCGTGCACACGGGGCAGATCACAGCCGGGCGCCGCCGCCTAGCCCACGATGCCCACGCCGGTCAGCGCGGTGCCCGCAAAGCCGCGCTCCACCTCGGGCGCGCGGCCCGCGCCGCCGCCCAGGATGCCGGACAGGTCGTTGTCGTCCACGGCGCCCGTGTTGACCACGCGCAGCTCCGCATCCGGCAGCACGCCCAGGCCTGCCGCGCACGCTTGCGCGGCGCCTCAGCCAGCCAGCACTGCCGGCACGCCGCCCTGCCGGCCTGCCGGGCCGGCCGCCCTGGGCGCGAAGCGGGCGGCGGGCGCACCGGCGAGCGTGGCCTCGTCGGGACCCAGGGCGGCCCAGGCGCCGCGCTGCCAGGCGTGCACCTCGGCGTTGGCCGGGTGCACGTCCAGCGCCTCCAGCACGCGCAGCTTCAGGTCCCACAGCGTGTGCGCCGCGCTGACGCGCAGCGGCGCGCGGCCCTTGCGCGCGCGCTTGGACTTGCGCTCGCCTGCGCGCGCGCGCGCGCGTGAACTGGCGCCGCGCGGCGCGGGGCGGCGAACGCCGGCCAGGGGCGGGGGCGCACTGGCGGCGGCCGGCGCGCCGGCGAGCTCGGCCGCGCGCACCACCTCCACCACCACCTCGGCGTCCTCGTACGCCAGCGCCGCGCGCCGCGCCGCCGCCTCGCGCTCCGCCACCGCCTGCGCCCGGGCCTGTTTAGAGGGCGCGGCAGCCGGGCGGCCGGGCGCAGGGCGCGTCGGGCCCGCGCGCCTGCTCGCACACCGCCGGCCACGTGCGCAGCGCGCCGCGCGCCGGCTCGGCGTGCGGGGCGTGCAGCGGGCGCAGGTCGCCGCCGGTCACCACCTCGTCCGCCAGGCTGCCGTCCTCGCGCGGCGACGCGGGCGCGGCCGCCGGCGCGGCCTCCACCGCCAGCTCCGCGCGCGGGAGAGTGGCGTCCACGCCGTACAGGTGCAGCAGCGCGCGCCCGTCCGCCGCCGGCGCGGCCTCCCATGCGCCGCCCCCGTCCTCCTCCGCCTGCATCCAGCGCCCGCGCCTGCGCGCGCGCCGCGCCCGTCGGGCGCGCCGCGCGGCGCGACGCCGACGCGCGCGCGCGGGCGGGGGGGCGCGCGCACCGCCGCACGACCGCCGGCGGCCGAAAGCCCAGGCGCGCGCCCGGCCCCGCGTGGCAGCCGCACATGAGCTCGGCCAGCGCGGCGTCCGGCGGCGGCGGCGGGCGCAGGTCGGCGGCAGCGCCGGCGGCGGCGGCGGCGCCGCCGATGCCGCCGCGCCTGGCGGCCGCGGCCAGGAACGCGCGCCAGGCCGCCAGCCACGCGCGCGGCAGCAGGCACAGCGGGGCGCCCGGCTCCAGCGCCGGCGCGGCGCCGCTGGCGAGCGCCGGCAGCGCCGCGCGCTCGGCCTCGCCGCGCTCGCGCAGGTCCTGGCCGCGCGACGCGCCGCGCGACAGCTCGGCCGCGCAGCGCTGGCACTCGGCGGCGGCGCCCACGGGGAATGCGCGCGCCGCGCAGCCTGCGCGCGTCGCGCGGCTCAGGCTCGGGCGCCCTCGGCGCGCCGCGCGGGGCCCGAGCGCCTCGGGCGCCCACCTGCGCCGCCATCGCGCGCGTCCCCCTCGCGCGCTTCCCCCTCGCGCGCTTCCCCCTCGCGCGCGTCCGCGTCCAGCATGATGACGTCGCCGTCGCCGTGCCTGCCGGCGGCACACGCCCGTTTGGCGCGCCCTGCGCTCGTGGGATGCGCAGGCGCGAGCGCGCGCGCCCGCACCCGTTCGCGGCCAGCAGGTGCTGCCACACCAGCAGCGGCACGGCCTGGCGCCGCGCCTTGGCGCCGGCCGCCTGCGGCAGCAGGCCGCCGTGCGGGCAGGCGATGCCCTCGGTCGGCGAGGCGGCCGCGCTGCCGCGCCCGCCGCGCCGCCGCCAGCCCCTGCCGGGCGCCGCGTTGGCTGTCAGCATGCGCGGAGCGTGCAGGAGAGCGGCGGGCCGCGCGGGGCGCGCGCGCACGCGAGCCAGGAGCGCGAGACGTAAAAGCCGCAGTCCAGCTCGGCGGCGCCGCCGTCGGCGTCCAGCGCGTCCAGGATGGCCAGCGCGGCCTGCCGCTCCTCGCTGCCCTGCCCCGCGTCGGCCACGCCCTGCAGCCGGCCCGCCATGCACGCGCGGCACACGCCGGCCAGCTCGGGCCCGCCGCCGCACGCCGCGTGCAGCCGCTCCCAGGCCGCGACGCTGACGCGCTTGGCGTCTGCGCGCGCGCCGCCCCTGAGAATGCGCTCTCAGAGGCCTGCGGCCCAGCAGCGCGCGAGCGGGCCGCACCGTGCAGGCTGGCCGGGTTGAGCGCGCCATGCTCGCACAGCAGCAGCGTGTTGTCCACGGGCTCCTGGCCGTCCGTGTCCGCCCAGCGCCGCAGCCACTCGGCCGACACCCACCTGGCACGGCCGGCGCGTCAGCGTCGCGCGGCCGCCGTGCGCCGGCGCGGGGGAACAGGTCACGACAGGGTGGCAAGGAGATGTCTTGTATAACAGCTACCTGCCTCAACGCTCCTTGCTTGGCGCCGCTTCACCAAGGGCCGGCCGCGGGCGCACCGCGAGGGCGCCTCCGCGTCGGGCACCGCCGCGGCCTCCAGCACCTCGCGCACAAGCGCCTGGCGCTCCGCGACGCGCTGCAGCCCCGCCTCCCGCTCCGCCTGCGCGCCCGGGCGCCCGGTCGGCCCCCCGACGCGCTGCCGCACGCGGGGGCGGGGGCGCGGCGCCATCGCGCCTGGTACAGCGCGCAGCTGCGCTGGAAGCTGTCGCGCTCGCCCGCCAGCGCCGCCTCCAGCCTGCGCCGCGCACGCGCGCGTCATGCGCCCGCCTTGCCCGCGGGCGGCCCGGCGACTTTACAGAGGGCGGATGCGGGCGCACTCGGGCGGCACGGCCGCGGCGGCCGCGCCGTCCGGCGGCCGCCAGCCGCGCCGGCGGTACACCAGCATGTATGCATTGCCGGACGTGATGCGCTCGCCGCCGGGCGGCGGCGCGCCGCCGGCGTCCGCCGCGTCGCCCTCGCCCGCCTCGCCGGGCGCCGGCCGGCGCTTGCCGGCCTTGCCGGGCGCGGCCACGCCGTGGTCGCCGTGCTCGCCGACCGGGCCGGCCGGCATGGCCGTGACCGCCTCGTCGTCAAAGCGCCACCAGCGCGCGGCGCGCTCGTCGCGCACGTGCGCCACTGCGCGCGCCGCAGCGGGCGGTCACGGGCGGCCACGCGCGCCGCGCGAGCGTTGCGCGCACAAGCGCCGGGGGCGCGCGCCGTAGTGGCCGTGGCTGGCGCTGGGCCCCTTGTGGACGAGGATGGCCGCCAGCTCGTACTGCTGCGGGCCCGCCGGCGCGGCCGCATCCCCGGCCTCGCCGGCCAGCAGCGGCGCCAGGTCCAGCGCCAGCGGGAACGACAGCTTGTCTGCCACCTTGACCTTGGCGAGCCGCTGCGCAGGCGCCGGCGGCTGAGCGCACGGCGGTGAGCCGCGGCAGTGGAGATGCCACGCAGGCGGGGGCCGCGGCCGCGCGCCTTGAGGTCGAACACAAAGCGCTGGAGGGAGAGGCAGAGGTAGGGCGGCACGGCGCGCAGGCGCAGCCGGCGCGTGGCATCCACCTTGGCCTCGCAGAACGCACACAGGTACTGGTTGTCGCCCTCCAGCCGCTCCTCGCCCAGCAGCGCGGCCTGCGCGGCAGCTGCGCATATCGCAGCCGCGCGCGCGGGCGGGCGCGCACGGCGGCGGCGGCGGGCGGCGCGGCGCACCAGGCTGCCCTCCAGCGAGCCCATGCCCTTGACCTGCACGTCCAGCTCGTAAAAGTGCGTGACGCGCGCCGAGCCCTCCGAGCGCCGCCGGCACGCCTGCGCGCGCGCGGCGCCTGGTCCCAAACGCGCCAGAACGTCCGAATGGTGAGCTCACGTAGGTGATCGGCTAGGTGAAGTTCTCCCCCGCGCGGGCGCGGCCGGGGGCGGGCAGCGGGGCGCGCGCCAGGCAGACGGTCTCGTACACGTAGCTGCCGCGGAACAGCGTGGGCACCAGGCTCCGCACGGCCTGCGGCGCCGCACGTCAGCGCCCCCGCGCGCGCTACAAGGCTGCGCCGGGGCGGCCGAGGGGCGCACCGGCGCGTCCGCCGCCTGCAGCTTGCTCTCCAGCAGGTTGAGCAGCAGCTTGAAAAATTCCTGGCCGTCCTGCGCGCGGCGCGGCGCCGCTCGGCGCCCTGCGGGCGAGGCGGGCCATGGTGCTGCGCAGCCGCACGCGCCGCCGCGCCTGCTGCACGGCATGGTCCAGGTGGAGTGCTGCGGCCAGCGCGGCGGGGTCGGCGCTAGCGCGCGCGCCCAGCTGCAGCTCCGCGAACAGGCGCCTGCGCGCGGCCCGCCGGCGTGACCCCGCGCGCCTGCCAGGCACGGCGCGGCGCGGCGCCGCGCGCGCCCGCACCTGATGTGGCCGATCACCTCGTCGTCCGCCGCCGGCGCGCTCACCGCGTACAGCCCGGCGCGGAAGGCGGGCGTCATGAACAGGCACTGCAGCGCGCTGTTCACGTAGCACGTGTTGCCCAGGTTGTTCAGGCCCGCCGGCGTGTCGCCCGCCTGCGTTATCGGACAAACCGGCGAGTTGGCGCAGCGTGCACGCGGCCGGGCCGGGGCCCCGCGCCGCTGCGGGCCGAGCGCACCTGGCGCGCCAGGCCGGCCGGGTCCATGCCGCCCAGCGTCAGCAGCGCCGACGGGTCCTTCTGCCAGAGGCCCTTGCGGCGGAACGAGCCGGGCGCCGGAATCGTGCTGCACAGGCAGTTGGGGTTGTCCCGGCGGCCCTTGCAGGCCTTGCTGTACAGGCCGCTGCAGGGCGCGGCCGCCTCGAGCACCTCCAGCAGCTGCGCCTCGCTGCATGTGGCAACGTCGCCCTTCAGACGCAGCGCCTCGGCCACCCCGAGCTCGTCGCCGGTGGCCCTGCGGCCCGCGCTGCCCTTCTTGGCGCGCATCACGCCGTCGCGTCGGCCGGGCGCGGCATGGGTTCCGCTTGCTCGCGCTGCGGGGCCGGCAGGCCTGGGCACCTCCAGCTTCGGCCGCTCCGTTCGAGCGTCCTCGGAGGAAGTCGAAACCTGCCCATGCCCTGCAGGCTACCGGGGAGCTGACCCAGTGGGTCGACCTCGCAGGCAGCGCAAGCTCTGCGGCCAGAGACCGTCCGGCGCCCCTGCAGGAAGTCTCCAAAGTCCAGTGGTGCAGCTGTGTTTGCTTGTGCTGCCGCCGGGTGCACGGCCTGTCATACCAGGGAGCGTCGCGACACGCGCGGCGCTGCCTGCTGCACCTCCTGGCGGAGGAAGGTGCTCATGCTGACTCTGTGCCAGGCAGCGCCGCTCGGGGGCTGCACTCAGCCGTACAATATATACTGCTATGGTACAACAACCACCTGCAGCTGCTCGCGGGCGCCGCCCCACGCACGGCTTCCAAACACACGCCTCTGCCGCTGCTACAAAGGAGAGAGGGCAGCGGGCGACTGCTCCTGTGGCTGGGCGCCTGAGTCGAGCAGCCCTGGTCGGATGCTTGGCGCTGTAAGGCGATAAAGGTGAGGTGCTGCGTGACTGCAGCTTGCGGCTGCGCTGTGCAGTCCTGCGAGGACATCAAGACAAGCGGTTGCCGTTGCATAGCACCACAGTACGTGTCGATTCCCACACCCACACGCACGCTGGCCGGCAAGCGCAACTTGCGCCTGCTGTCGCCGGCGCAACCAGTGCCGAGCCCACCTCCCTCACAGCTCAGGCACGAAGCTGGGGGGGAAGCCGACAGCTGAGCGGAACCCTGCTGGCTGCGCAACCTCAGCTCAGAAAAGTGCACTTGAGCAGCACTCTGTGCTGGCTTGCGATCGCACTCACCATCTTGTCCACCAGCGCCCTCCAGCTGCAAGCAGCACTTTTTGCACAGCCGTGGTGGGCGCCCCGCGCTGCGACCTAAAAGCGAACCAGTTCATGTCTTTACGCTGCTGCTTGTGGCCTGGCCCTAGCAAGAAACTGCCGCCCAGCAAGCCGCATTCTGCAATGGGCTGGCCCCCGTGCGGGCTGAGGCTGGGCCTTGTGCCGCATGAGGAGCGGCGCTCTGTCGTATAACAGCGTTGCTTCCAGCCAGCGGCCCCTGCCGTGCACAGGAGGCTGTGCTAACCTGCACGCGCGGCAGCGCGCAGGCCGAGGGAGCGCGCCGCCTGGGAGCCGCTGTCAACATGCTCGCTCGCCCGGGCACGCACGCGCTGCGGCACCAGCCGCGCTGCGGCAGGGCACCCGCCGGCCGGGTGCGCTGCTGGCCGCCCCTGCCCGCTGCAAGCCAGCGGAGCACCCACGGAAACACACGCACACGAGCACTCTTAGCCGCGCCCGGCAGGGCCGGCTCGTTACGCGCAGCGTGGCCGTCAGCGCCGAGGGTGCGTGCGCGCCCAGCCGAGCCCGCCCCTGCCCGCACGGTGGACGCCCCCCAGCGCGCCGCGCGGGGCCGCAGGCGAGCGGGAGCTGGCGCGCACGCTGCTGGCGGCCAAGGAGGCCAGCGGCAAGACGTTCACCCAGATCGCGCAGGAAGTGGGCCTGACCAACCTGTACACCGCCCAGCTCTTCCTCCGCCAGGTGACCCTTGTCAGCGCACGAGGCAGGCGCCGGCGCTATGCGCGGCTGAGCGCGGCGCGCGCGCGCAGGCCCAGCTGAAGGAGGGCACCGCCGAGAAGCTGCGGGCGGCCGTGCCCGCGCTGCCCGACGCCAGCCTGGCCGCCATGAAGCGCGCGCCGCTGCGCCAGTACGACCCGCTGATCGTCCAGGATCCCCTGGTGTACCGCCTGACCGAGGTGCGCGCCGCGCGCGCCTAACACACGCTGCGGCCGCCCGCGGCCGCTGCTGCGGCCCGGGCAGCGCGCTGACGGGGCGCGGCCGGCGCGGCAGGCGGTCCTGCACTACGGGGAGGTCCGGCCCCGCGCGGCCCGCGCGCGCAGGGCTCCGGTAGGCGGTGCCCCGGCGCTGACAGGGGCCGCCTCGCAGGCCATCAAGGCGGTCGCGAACGAGGAGTTTGGCGACGGCATTTCCTCCGCCATTGACTTGTGCGCCCGGGCCGCCCGTCTCAGCGCGGCCCGCGCCTGCTGCTTGCCCGCGCGTGAGCCCGTGGCCGCCCCGGCCCGCAGGTACTACACAGTCGACCAGACGACCGGCAAGGCCGGCGAGAAGCGCATGGTCCTCACCTTCAACGGCAAGGTGCGTCGCTGCCGGCTGGCGCATGCACCGCCGCCCGCTCCGCCGGAGGCGGCTGACGCGACTCGGCGCCCCGCTGCAGTGGCTGCCGCATGTGGAGCAGCGCGCCGAGGACAACACCGCAAAGTGAGGGGCTGGCGGGTGAGGGGCAGAGGGCGCAGGGCGGCGGCCGCGTCTGGCACAAGGGCCAGCTAGGCCGTTGAAGCAACAAAGCATCCGCAACGCATGTTGAAACCCGCAGCGCGTGCCTATTTATCTTTGTGAAGCTGCTGTGTGTGGTCTGCCGGAACGTATTTGCCACCACATACCACCGATGGTGCATCTTAAATGCCAGTGCTTGGCATGGCCAGGACACAGCGCCCGCACACAGAACCAACAGCAAGAACAACAGCCTTCCAGAAGCACTCTCAGACACACAGAACGGGCCGCCTGGACAGGTACAAGGGAGCAACGCAGCCGCAGCCTAAATGATCACAAGTGCGGCGCCAACAGGCCTCGGAGCCGGGCGCCTCGGCCGCGCAAGCGGCCACGCAGACTGCTGCAGGAAAGCGCGGGCACAACCGGGTCAATCAAATGGCTCGCAGCGCGGCCTCTCAATCGGGCGCGCGCGCGGCCGCCGCCCCCGCTTCCGCAGGCGCTGCTCCTGCAGCCCCTGCCGCTACAGCCAGCCCCGCACCCTCTACAGCTGCGGCCGGGACCGCGTCCTGTGCCGCCGCGGCCGGCCCCGCGGCCGCCGCGCCCAACGCGGCGCCGCCCTCCGCCGCGCCGCCCGCGGCCGCCGCGCCATTCGCCGCCAGCACGGCCGCGCCGGCGGCTGCGGCTTGCCGCGCGGCCGCGGCGGTCGTGGCGGCAGGCAGGTAGTACAGCCGCTGCCGCCAGTGCTGGTGCCGCACGACCAGCGAGCGCCAGGCGCGCGCGGGCGGCACCGGCTTGTGCATCTGCACCGTGTTGTCCATGTGCAGCAGGTCGCCGTGCTGCACGCCCAGCGCGTGCAGGTCCTGCGCGCGCGGCGCGCGGGCGCGGGCTCAGGCCCGGCCCTGGCGCGGGGGCGCGCGGGTAGGGGGTGGCGCAGGCGGCCGCGCGCCTGCTCGCTGCTCAGCGAGAAGCCCAGCGCGCGCCAGGTGTTGCGCGTCACCGGGTCGTCCGTGCTGCAGAGCAGCAGGTTCGGGAGCGCCAGCGCGCGCGCGACCTCCTCGATCGCCTGCGCGCCGGCCGCGCGTCAGCGGCCCGGGCGCCGGGCCGCGAGGCGCGCGCGCCGCACGGGAGGCAGAGCAGCGCGCGGGGGGCGGGCGGCGCGGCGCGCCTCCAGCAGCGCGCGGCCAAAGCCGCGGTTGCGCCGCGTCTCCTGCGTCGCGAAGAAGGGCACCTCCAGGAAGCGGTCGCCCGCGCGGATGGTGGCCGCGCAGATGGGCTTGCCGTTGGGCATCAGCAGCGGCAGCGGGTTGCGCGGCGCGCCCAGCGCCTTGCAGCGCTTGGGCGCCTCGTCCTCGTACGCGCCCGGCGGCGGCCAGCCCGGCTTGAAGCGCGGCAGCAGCACGACGACGCGGAAGCCGCCAAAGTCCTGCGCGCGGGCCGCGCTCAGTGGGCGCGCCCGGGTCGCGGCCGCGCGGCGCGCGCGCCGGGCCGGGCCGCACCAGCTCCTCGTCGGTGCTGGCCTCCTCCGCGGTCACCGTCCAGTCCAGGTACTCGTGGATGGTCGCCGCGCGCGGCGCGTCCACCAGCGACGTCGCCACGCCGCGCGGCGGCGGCGCCTGCGCGCCCGGCGGCCCCGGCGCTCGACCCCGCGCCCGCCGGCCGCCTGGGGCGGGGCGCGGGCGGGGCCGCGCCGCGCACCTGCCCCGTCTCGAACGCCTTGAACAGGAAGGGCAGGTCGCTGCGCGCGGCCTTGGCGCCCTCCTTGCTGCGCGGGTAGCGGCGCAGCTCGTACAGCAGCAGCGGCCGGCCGACCAGCTCCACGATCTCGCCCGCCGGCAGCGCCTCCAGCGCGCGGCGCGCGGCGCGCAGCTCCTCCCTCCGGGCGCCCTTGCTCTCGCTCATCGCGCGCGCTGCCCGCCGGCCGCGCGCAGCTCACTCAGCGCCCGGCGCCGCGCGAGCACGGCCGCAGCGCGCATCGCGCGCGCCGCGCGCGGGCCGCCCGGCGCAGTGCCCGCCCACGCTCACGCCCCACGCGGCCGCCCGCGGCGCCGGCACGCCGCGTCGGGTGGCGCACGGCCCGCGGCGTCGCCGGCGCTCCGCCTCGGCCGGCGGCCCGGCGCGCTGCTCGCGGTAGTGGCGGTGCAGGTCCGCGCTGCCGCGCCGGGCCAATGCGAGCCTGCTCTGTGGGGCTCGGCAGACGGCCGCGCTGGGTCAGGTGCACCGTGCAAGCCCCGGCTCTGTGCACGCCCGGGCAGCAGGGAGCCGGCGTGAGGGCTCTGGCTCGCAGCCGGGCACTTCGCACACCGGGGGCTCTACCAGGGTCTCGTGCCGCAGGCTAGCTAGCACTAGTGCTGTGCTAGGCGGGCCGATGCGAGCCTTGCAACCCAGGAGGGCTGACAGATATCAATGACTGCTTGATAACACGGCTGTGGCCAGACGACCAGCAGGCGTGCGAGCCTGCATGACCATGGGCGGCCAGGCCGGCGCCCGCGGCGACCAGCGCCTGGCGCACGCGCTGCGCCAGCTCGCGTCCGCGCTGGGGCCCGACGCCGACTGGGCGCAGGCGCAGGCGCTCGTGCGGGGCGCGCTGGGCCTGGCCGAGGTGGACGCCGAGCAGTGCCTGCGCGTCTGCTGCGGCGCGGGCCTCGCCGAGGCGCGCGCGACATTCCCCGCATGTAGACAGCAAGATGCGTCATGCACGCGGCGTGCGTCCGGCGCCGACGGAGGCTGCTCCGGGCGCCAGGGCGACAGCGCAGAGCTGGCGCTGGTCCGCGCCGCGGCGGCGCTGTATGCGCATAAGCGCTCGGCGGGCGGCGGCGGTGCGCCGCCCGCGCCGGGCCCGGGTTCCGACCTGGCGGCCGTGCCGCACGCGTGCCGCCCTGCGCCAGGTCCAGGCCGCGCGGAGGAGCTCGCCGCGCGCGTGTTCGTGCCGCTGCTCTGCACTGAGCGGCTGGCGCGCCGGCGGAGGGAGGAGGTGCGTGCGGCGCCCGGCCCCGCGGCGCGGGCCCGAGCCGCCGCCCCGGCGAGCCGAGACGCGGCCGCGGCGCGCAGTTGGCGGCGGTGCTGGGGCGGCTGCTGGCGGACGCGGGCGCCTGGGACGCGTGCGCGCTGGTGCTGCGCCGCTGCGCGGGCGCGCTGCCGGCGAGCGACGCCGCCGCCGGCGCGGAGCTGCACGCCGAGCTGGCGCCCGCGGACGACGCGTCGGACCCGCCGGTGCGCTGCCGCCCGGCTGCTGCCGCAGGGGCCGCGCGCCGGCGCCGCGCTTACATAACGCCCGCGCAGGCGAGCACGCGCGCCGCGTTTGCGGGCACGCCCGAGCTGGCGCTGCCGGCGGTCGCCCACGTGGCCGCAGCCGTCCTCGCCGCCGCATCGCTCGCCAGCCCCGACGCCCCGGACGCCGATGCGACCGACGGTGCGCTCGTGGCTTACAGCAACGCGCTGCACCGGCGGCCTGCGCCGACCACCATGCGTGCGCGGCAGGGGCGGCGGCGCCCGCGCGGCTGCGCCGGCTCGCCCTGCGCCTGCTGCTGCCGCGCGCGCTGGGCCTGCTGGCGCGCGCCGGCGAGGAGCGGCGCGCCGCGCTGTGCGACCTGCTGCCCCTGCTGCTGCGCGCAGCCGCCGCCGGCGGCGCCGCCCTGCATCGCCTCGCCGTGGCGGCCCTCTGGGCGCAGTGCCGGTGCGCGGCCGCGGCGAGCCCACGCTGCAGCGCCGCTGGGGCGCACGGCGTGACGGGGACTTGCGGTCGGCCGCGTGCAGCGCGCTCGCCGGCAGCGACGCCGGCCTGCAGACCGCCTTTGCCGCGCTGGCGGCGGCGCCGCCGGGCCCGAGCGCGGCGCCGCCCGTGCACTTCCTGTGCGACGACGCGCGGCTCTGGCAGCTGCTGCGCACGGGCCTGGTCCGCCCCGCGCCCGCCCGCGCTGTGCAGGCGCCGGCACTGCGCCAGGCGAGCGGCGCGGCGGGCGCGCCGCAGGTGCGGCCCGACGCGGCCACGCGCAAGGCCGCCTACGCGGCGCTGACCGGCGCGCTGCCGCCCGGCGCCGCCGGCCGGCCGCCCTGGTCGGCCTTCCGCGCGCTCTGGGACCTGCTGCTGCAGCACCCGCTCTACCTGATCGAGGCGCCCTGGGCGGAGCACATGGCCCGGCTGCGCGGCCTGCCCGCCGGCGGCGCCGCCCCGTGCGCGGACAGGTGCGGCCCGCCCGCGCCGGCGCGCAGGCCCCGGCGGGGCGGGGCCGCGGCGACAGGGCCGCGCGCGTGCGCGCAGGGCGCCCGAGCCCGGCGCGGCGCTTGCGCCCGCCTGGGAGGCAGTGCTGTGGCGCGTCGGCTTCCTGCATGACAACCTGCAGGTCCGCCTGGGCGCCGGCGCGGCGCAAGTAGGGCCCTAACCCTAATAATGGTGGGCCAAGGGCGCGCCGCCGCCGCGCGCCAGGTGGCACGCTTCGTGGCGCTGGGCTTCATGCGGCGCTGCGAGCAGGACGGCGGCGGGCGTGATTTTGATGCGGCGCTCGTCCTGGACGCGCTGGTGCCCGCGCTCGTGCGCGCCGCTGCCAGCCCGGGTGCGCTGAGGGCGCCGCGCTCGCGCATGCCAGCCCCATGCCTCCGCGCTCTTATGCCCTGCGCCGGCATGCAGCCGCAGGCGCGACTGAGCTGGAGGCGGCCGCGGCGCGCTTCTTTGCGGCCTACGTCGCGGCGTCGCCTGCGGCCAGGCGCGCTCCTCCCGCTTTGATCAAGTCAACGACGGTTCGCACCCGGCGCCCGATGGCCGGCACCTGGCAGGCAGCGCGAGGTGGTGGAGGCGCTGGCGGGCGACCTGGCGGCCGGCGAGCTTGCGCTGCCCAGCGTGCGGCTGCGCCTGGCGTGCCTGCAGGCCGCCGCAGGCGGCCTGGGCGCGCAGGGCGGCGGCGGCTGGGCGCCGCACGCGCTGGCGCGCCTGGGCGCTGCGGCCGGCAGCCTGGCCGCCTGCGCGGGCCCCGAGCGCGAGCGCACCGCGATCGCAAGCGGTACGCCGCGCCGGCGCGGCCCGCCGCGCTGCGCCGCCCAGCGCGGTGCCCAAGCGCGCGCGCGTGCAGGCCTGGTGGAGACTGCGGCCGCCCTGGCGCGCCCGCCCGGCTTCCCGCCGGCCGCCGCAGGCGTGCTGCTGGCCGCGCTGCCGGCCGCGTGCCTGGCCCCGGGCGAGCCGCTGGGGGCGCGCGTGCGCGGTGCGCGCGGCCCGCCCGCGCGCGCCCTAACCTGGCGCCGGCGCGCGCGCGCTCACGAGGCGCGCGCCGCTGGGCAGGCTGGCTGCTCGGCGGCGCGGGCGAGCACGGCGCGTGGCTGCTGGATGGGCTCTGTGAAGTGCAGGAAGCGCTGTTCGAGCCGGCGCCGGGCGCGCCGCCCGGCGCGACCGTGGCGGCCGCCGAGGTCGGCGCCTGGGCCGAGCGCGCGCAGCGGCTGGCGCGTCTGATGGCGATGGGCGCCGAGGTGGACGCGCCCGCGGGCGCGCGCGCGCTGGACGGCCTGCAAGCGCGCATGCTGGCGCTGCATGCGCGGCCCTACCTGGCGCGCGGCGTTGCGGAGCGCGCGCTCCTGCTGCTAGCCGCGCTGCTGCAGGTGCCGCCCCGCGCCCGCGCGCCGCGCCGTACCGCGTCCCCTTCATGCCCACTCGGGCAAGCCCTGCGCCGGCGCGCACGCGCGGCAGGCCACGGCGGGCGTGCGCGCGGAGGCGTGCCTGCGCCGCGGCCTGGGCCGCCTGTGCGAGGCGTCGGCCGACGCATTGGCCGCCTACGCGAGCATCGCGCTGCAGTGCTTCTGGGCGCCGCCCGAGGCGGCGGCCGGGCCCGCGCACGGCGCGCCCGTGCGCGGCCCCGCCCCCGGCCCTCGCGCTTGGCCCGGGCTCGGGCGCGCGCCGACGGGCGGTTGCCCGCGCCGCAGGCGCGTGGGGGCGGCGCGCCGCTGCCGGCGCCGCTGCAGGCGGCCGCCCTGCGCGCCCAGCTCGCGCTCGACGCCGCCGCCCTGGCCCTGCTCGCCGTCCTGCACGGCGCCCGCTTTGAGCAACATGATGTCGCCGCCGAGCGCGCCGCGCGCGCCCTGCACGCCGTCGCCACGGGCTTCTGTGAGCGCGTCGCGGCTGCGCCTATACCCGGCACTGGGTGCGCGCCCCGCCCGATGCGACGTACCAGCAGCCCGGCCGGCCGCCCCGCAGCCCCCACCCCGCAGCCGGCGCAGGGATGGCGCGGCCGACGCCGAGCTGCTCCGGCGCGCGCTTGCGTGCGCGGCCGCCGCGTGCGTCGGCGCCCGGCGCGCCGCGGAGCTGGCGCCGGGCGGCCGCCTGGGCGCCGTCGGCTGCCTGGACGGCCTGGCGCTGGCGGCGCTGGCGGCCGGGCCGGCGCGGGTGCGCCGCGGGCCCTGGCGCGCCGGCCCCCCATATTTGGGGCATGGGCGGCCACGCGCGCGCGCCGCCGCAGGCGGCCCGCTCGGCAGCGCTGGACGCGCAGCGCTGGCGCACGCTGGCGGAGGTGCTCCGGCTGGCGGCCGGCGCGCGCGCGCTGGGCGCGGCCGCGGCCGCGCGCGCGCTCGCGGCCGCGGCCGGCGCGCTGGACGCGGCCGGGCAGGAGGCGCTGGTTCCGCTGCTGGGCTGCCTGCGCGAGCTGGTGGCGGGCGCGGCGCGCGCGCCGGGCGGCCTGCCGGCCGCGCTGGGCGCGCTGGGCCTGCCGGCGCGGTCGGGCGCGCGCGACGGCGAGCTGCTGGCGGCCCTGCTGGCGCCGCTGCTGCGCGCGGCCTGGGCGGCCGTGGCCGACTCCTGGGGCGCGGTCACCGCCTGCGGCCTCACCACCGCCTTCCTGGAGCTCGCGTTCCCGCCGGAGCTCTTCGAGCTGGCAGACGCGGCCGGCAGGCGCGCGCCCCGCCCGCCGCCGCCGTGCACCTGCCTGCCCGCCCGCCCGTCCGCGACAACAACCGACGACGAGTGCTGTATGGCGCAGGGCCGCGCTGCACGGGCCGGGCGGCCCGCTGCAGTGGGCGGCCGCGCAGCTGCTGGACGTCGGCGCGCGCTCGCCCACGACGGCCGCGCTGACCGCGCTGCACCTCTCCGCGCTCTGGCTGCGCTGCCCGCAGGCCGCGCCGGCCTACGTCGGCGCCTGGCTCCGCCTGCTGCTCCTCAGCCACGCCGACCATGGCAGCGCCGGGCACCAGCCGGGCCTGCAGGTCGCGCCCGCCCCGCGCCCGCGCCCGCGCCGGCCCCCTAACCCCAAACCCTGCACCCCCGCGGCGCTGAAGGGCGGCGGGGCCGCCGCGCAGGACGCGATGCAGGCGGGGCAGCTGAGCGCGGAGGCGCGCGCCGGCCTGGACGCGCTGCCGGCCGCGCTGCGGGCCGGCTACGCGGCCACCGGCCTGGCCGCGCGCGTGGCGGCGGTCGCCGCCGCGCACGAGCTAGGCCGGCTGGCCGGCCGCCGGCCGGGCGGCCCCGACGCCGCGCCCGCCGACCGGGCGGCCGCGGGCGCGCCCCGCGCCCGGCCCGGTCTCTCACAGCTGCGAGGCCGAGGTGGCGGCGCCGAGCGCGGCGCGCACGGGGCAGGCGCGGCGGGCGAGGCGCTGTGGGCGGGCGTGCGCGCGGAGGCGCTGGGCGTGCCGCCGGAGCGCACGGGGCGCTACCTGTCCGCCGGCCGGCGGCAGCGCGAGCGCGTGCGCGCATTCCAGGCGCTGGCCGTGCTGGCCTGCTTCGCGCCCGACGCCGACGTCGGCCCCACCCTGGACGCCGTGTGGGCCTGCCTGCAGGCGCGCCGCGGGCGCCCGCGCGCGCGCGCGCCGCCGCGCCCGCGCGCCCGCGCTCGCAACGTCTACGGCCAGAATTACAGATCTAGTTCGTTTGATGAGACCCGCAGAGCGGCCGCGCGCGCGCAGGTGGACGAGGCGCCCAGCGTGCGCCAGTTCGAGGAGGCCGTGTGCCTGGCGCTGCTGCTGCGGCGGCCGGGCCTGGCGCCCCGCTTCCTGCTGCCGCGCCTGGACCCGGCGCGGCCGCGGTCCGAGGGCGTGGCGCCGCTCGCGCTGGTCGGCCTGCAGCTGCTGCTGCACGCGCCGGCCGCGCGCGACGCGCTGCTCCGCCCCTTCTTCGCCGCGCTGCTGCCCTGGGCCATGAACCACAACCACACGCTGCGGTGCGGCGGCGCTGCGCGCGCGCCCCCCCTCCACCCGGCTGGCCGCCCCGCCGAGGCGCTCGCGAGTGCGCGCGCGGCGCGGCGCAGGTGCGTGTGCCAGCTCGCGCTGCACGAGCTGCTGCGGCGCTTCCCGGGCCTGGCGGACGGCGCGCCCGTGGCCGGCGTGGCCGCCTTCCTGGACGGCAACGCGGACATGCGCAAGCTGCGCGGCCACATGGGCGCCGGCATGCTCGCCTTCGACCCGGCCGCCGCTACCAGCCCGCTGGGCGTCTTTTACACGGCGCGACCCCGCTCGCCCGACCGGTCCACCCCACGTGCGTTGGGCGGCGGGCCCCAACGCGCGGCGCCGCGCCGGCGCGCAGGGCGCGCACATGATGGGGCGCGCCGGCGGCGGTGTGCCGCTGGAGGGAGCGCCAGAGTCGCTGGTGGAGTGCGTGACCGGCTTCCTGGCGGGCGCGCGCGGCGAGCTGCGAGCGCGGCGCGCCCAGGACAATGCCGCCGAGCCGCACGGCGCGCCTGCCGAGCCCAACGCGCCTCGCCCGCGCCCCTGCCATCCCGCCGGCCGCTGAGGCAGCGGCGGCGCGCGCAGAAGCTGAGGGCCTCCAGGGCGAGGGCGGCCAGGCGTTCCAGCGCAAGCCCACAGCCGAGGATGCGCTCGCAGAGTGCAGCGGTGCGGCTCTGCTGCCAGCCGGCCCTCGTGCCCTGGGCAGCGCTCGAACAGGCCAAGGCGGTTGCCCTGGGCAGCCCTCCGCGACGGGGCAGGCTCAGGCCGGCGGCCGGGCGCGGGGCTGATGCGCGCCCGCCCGCCTCGCGCGCAGGGCCCGACGAGGCGCGCCGGCGGCACGACATCGTCGTCGCCGCCTCGCTCATCGACAAGGTCCCCAACATGGGCGGCCTGGCGCGCACCTGCGAGGTGCGCCGCCCGCCGCGCCCGCCCGCGCACGGCGGCCGGCGCCCGGGCGCGCCCGAGGGGGCGGCGCGCGCGCCCGCAGGTGTTTGGCGCGGAGGCGCTCGTGCTGCCCGACCTCAAGGTGCTGCGCGAGCACGCCTTCCGGGCGGTGTCCATGACGGCCGAGCTGTGGGTGCCCGTGCTGGAGGTGCCGGCCTCCGCGCTGCTGGCCTGGCTGCTGCAGCGCCGCGGCGCCGGCTACGCGCTCGTCGGCCTGGAGCAGGCGCGCCCCCGCCCGCACGCGTGCTCGCCTGCCTGCGCGCCGGACGCGCGCGCCAGCGGGCGGCGCCCGCGCAGGCGGCCGAGGCGCAGCCGCTGCCGGCGTTCCGCTGGCCGCGGCGCGTTGTCCTGGTCCTGGGCCACGAGGTCTTCGGCATCCCCGCCGACATCCTGCAGGCGCGCGCGCTCTCCTCTGGCGTGGCGCGCGGCCCGTACCGTGCGGCGCCCGCCGACGCTGCCGCGCGCGCAGGCCCTGGACGCCACCATCGTCATCCCGCAGCAGGGCTGCATCCGCAGCCTGAACGTCCACGTGTCCGGAGCGCTGGGTGTATACGAGTACGCGCGCCAGCATGCGCGCAGGGATCCAGCCATGGTGAGCACGGACGCACCACCCCTGTAAGGCCGTGATGATGATACGATCGCGCCTGGTCGGTTACAAAGCAACTGCGTGCTCTTGCTACATGGGGTAGGGTCCATCGCCTGCTCCGGCCGGCACTGCTGCCTGGCCGAGACGCGACAAGAGGTCCCCAGGCCGCAGCTTGCCAGGTGTCTGTCAGCCCGATGTGGTGCCCTGCGAGCGCCGGAGGCCCGCACCTGGGCAGCTGCAGACGCCCGCAGCTGCTGCGCGCCCCCGCGTGCCGCGCCCCCGCGCGGCGAGCGGCCAGGGCGCCCGCGCCGCGCGCGGCGCTGGTGGCCGACCCGCAGAGCCTGGAGGTCAGGGGCAACGACGGCAGCGCGGCCGGCACGGAGAGCCTGGCGCTGCGGGTGGCAGACCCGTCCGTGGCCAACGGCCTCGTGCACCGATACGTGGTGTTCCTGCGGCAGAATGCGCGGCGGGTGCGGCCCGCGGCGCGCGCGGTTGGGCCCTGCCGCGCCCCTGCAGCGCAGCGCGCGGTGCCAACCTGCCGGGCTGCGCGCAGGGGACGGCGAGCACGCTGACGCGGGCCGAGGTCCGCGGCGGCGGGCGCAAGCCGTATGCGCAGAAGGGCACCGGCAATGCGCGCATGGGTTCCATGCGCACGCCGCTGCGCCCGGGCGGCGGGGTGGTCTTCGGCCCCAAGGTGCGCGCCGCGGCGGCTCCGCCTGCCTGCCTGCTTGCTGCCTGCCCTGCTGTTGCTGCTGAGAGGCGTGCCGGTGCTGAGGGGCCCGCTGTGCGCCGGCGCGCAGCCGACGGACTGGACAATAAAGATGAACAAGAAGGAGAAGCGCCTGGCCATGGCAACGGCGCTGCAGAGCGCCGCCGGCAGCATCACTGTCGTCGACGATGTGGAGGCGCGCGCCCGTGTCCGCGGCGGCCGCCGCCTGGGCGCCGCTCGGGGCCCGGGCGCCGCTTCCCCGCGCCGCGCCGCCGGGCGTTTGGCCTGACGGCGGGCGCCGGGCGCAGGCGAGCCTGCCGGAGCCGAAGACCAAGCTGCTGGCGGGCGCGCTGCAGCGCTGGGGCGCGCCGGAGGGCGGCAGCGTGCTGCTGATCGTGGACGAGCTGACCGAGCGCGTGCAGCTGGCCTCCCGCAACCTGGCCAAGCTGGAGGTCAACACCGTCGCCAAGCTCAACGGCTACGACATCCTGCGCGCGGACCGGATCATCCTGGAGCGCTCGGCGTTGAGGCATATCCAGGTGCGCCGCGCGGGGCTTCACCCCAAGCACCGGGCCGGGCGTGCGGGCTGTGCCCTGCCCGCCCAGCGCGCTGGAGCGCGCCCGGGCTCATGTGCGCCTGTGTGCCGAGCCGCGGGGCGCGCGTGCAGGAGTTCTACGGCGGCGAGCGCGGCGAGGACGAGGAGGAGCCTGCGAGCGCGTCGGCAGGCGTCGCCGAGGCGGCCGCAGCAGAGACCGCCGAGGCGGCGCCCGCAGAGGCCGCCGAGGCGGCGCCGGCCGAGGCCGCCGAGCCGCCTGCAGAGGCGCCCGCAGAGGCGCCGGGGACGGAGCCGGCGGCGGGCGCCTAGTGTGCTGAGGGGCGACTGCGGTGCTGCTTCGTGTGGCACCTCCTGTAACACCTTGCATCTACCCCTGCGTCAGGCAGGCAGGCGCCATAGCAAGGCAACAATGAGCAAGGCGGACAACCCTAGGCTCTACCCTCCCTCCCACGCCCAGAGCTGCAGCAGCTGCCCGCGTCCGGAGAGCGTCACAGGAGCGGCTAGCTAGGCGGTGAGGCAGGCGTCGACGTCAGCCTGGAGCGGTCGGCTGCCCGGGCGTGGCTTCCACATCGGCTACCGGGCCGGTGGCTGTTGGGTTCTGGTCGTCTATGCTCGGGCCCCCGGAGCGGGGGTAGAAGAGAAGGTGTGTCGCACCCCTCGCGCAGGCCGTGCGGCCAGGCTCGCGCCCCGGCGCTGGCCCTCTCGCAATGTGGGAGCGCGGGCGCGGGGGTGCGAGCATCCAGGCGGGGCGCACACAAAACATTGCGCTGCGCTCGCAACGCCGGCGCCCGCACAGCGTGGGCGGCGCGCGGGCACGCCCCCCACGGCCGCGGCTGCGGCCGCGCCCGGCCGCGGCTCGCCGCGCTTGGGTGCGCTCACACCTGGGCGGGCCGCGGCGCAGGGAGCTGTGTGGGGGCTCGCGCGGCGACCGCGCCACCATGAGTGGCGTCGATGTCGCTGATAAATCGGATCTCCTGGCCGGCAATGCGCGCTACAAGAAGCTCGCGGATCTCAACGAGGGCACGTTTGGCGTGGTCATGCTCGGCCTGGACCGCCGGAGCAACGAGCAGGCGCGGCGCGCTGGCGCATGCAGCATGCAGTGAGGTGCCGGGGCCGCGAGAGGGCTGCGCTGACGCCGTGCGCGCCGGGCGCAGGTCGCTATCAAGGTGGGCGCGCAGCGCGTCCCGCGGCCTGCGCGCGAGATCTTGCATGCCTGCCGCGCCTCCGGCTGCGCCCTGCATGCACTTGCACTGCCTGCCGCCCTGCTCTGAGCTGTCTGGCGTGCTCGCAGTTCCTGGAGCGGGGCGCCGGGGTGAGCCGCGGCGTCGTGCGCGAGGTGCTGAACCACAGGCTGTGCGTCGCGCACCCGAACATCGTGCAGGCGCGCCATCGCCCGCCGCTGCGCGCCGGCTCCCGCCGGGCGCGCCGCGCGCGCTCGCGGCCTGGAAGCTCAGGGCCGCCGCTGACGCGCGCACCGCCCGCAGTTTCGCGAGATCTTCCTGACGGCAAAGCACCTGGCGATCGTGATGGAGTTTGCGGCCGGCGGCGACATGTTCGAGTTCGTGATTAAGAACAAGGGCTCGGGCCCGGGCGAGGGCCTGCCGGAGGACGTCGCGCGGCACTTCTTCCAGGAGCTCATGCTCGCGCTCGACTTCTGCCAGAAGCTGGGCATCGCGAACCGGTGCGCGCGCACGCGGCCGCCGCGGCGCGGCGCGCGCCCCGCCTAGCGTACGCACCCGCCAGCGCGGGGCGGTGGCTGAGCGGGCGGCGGCGCGCCGTGGCAGGGACATTAAGCTGGAGAACACGCTGCTGGACGCGGGGCACCCGCTGCCCAACGTGAAGCTGTGCGACTTTGGCTACAGCAAGAATGAGTTTGTCGACTCGCGGCCGAAGACGGTCAGCGGCACGCCGGACTACATCGCGCCCGAGGTGCTGCTAAACGACCAGTACGACGGCATGAAGGCCGACATCTGGTCCTGCGGCGTCATGCTGTACGTCATGCTCACCGGTGCGCCGCGCCGCGCCGCCACCCCCCCGCGGTTGCCGTGCACGCTCGCAATGCCCGACGGTGCCCGCCGACCGCGCGCGCGCCGTGCGCAGCGGTGCTGCCCTTTGCCAAGCGCGGCGACGACCGGAGCAACAACCTGGTGCGGCTGCAGCAGCTGTTCCCGCGCATCGTGGCGGCGGACTACGAGCAGCCGCGCCGGGTGAGCGAGGACTGCCGCACGCTGCTGCGCAGCATGCTCACGCCCGACCCGAACCGGCGGATCACCATCCCGGAGATCATGCGGCACCCCTGGTGCGTGCCCCCCCCCGGGGCGCGCAGGCCGGCGAGCAGACCGAGAGGCCGCGCGGCGCGCCGAGCGGCGCGCGCGCGCAGGTTCCTGACCAACCTGGCGCCGGGCAACCGGGAGCTCAACGACCGCCTGGTGCAGCGCGGCGTGCCGACGTCGATGCAGACGGTGGACGAGATCGAGTCGATCGTGGCGCAGGCGACCACCTCCGGCGGCCGGACCGGCTGGGCGGCGGACGACTGGTGCGCCCCGCGCCGCCCGGCCGCCCGGCGCGCGCCGGCCGCGCGCGCCGCGCTGACACGAGGCGCGCCGCGGCGCAGGCTGTCGTGAGCAGCGCGGCCGGTCCGACTGGCGGTCAGACCGGCTGGGTAGCGCGGCGCCAGCGGCGCGCTGACGCGGCTGCGTGCAGCTCTGGCCGCCGCGGGCGCGCATACAGCGCCGCATGCGGCCGCAGAGCTGGTAGCGCCGTCGGCACGCCTACTCGAGCTGGCATCAGGGGACGGGTCGGGCGGAGAGCACGGCGGCGCGCCTGCGCGCCCGGGGAACGCGCGCGGATGCTTGCGGGCGCGAGGGGCGCCGCGGGGCGCGTGTGCTGCAGGCGGATGCCGTCCGGCTGCAGCAACCATGCCCATGGTGATTTGCAGGCGGTGCGTGGGGGTCTGGGTCCTGGTTTCGTTTTCGGCGGGCGGTGCTGGGTTTTCGGCGGACGGTGCCGGGTGCGTGTGGCGGATGCCTGCCACGGCGCACCGCTGGCCTGGCCTGGGAGGGAGGGAGGCCCGCTTTCGCGACCTGCATGCGGCGGGCGCGGCTTATCGGTGTGAGGGCCTCTGCCTGAGGTAGGCCCGCGGGGCAGCCAGAGACGTGCGTAGTGGAGGGTACACGCTGCAACGAAACATGAACCCCGTGCAGCCTGGTGCCTCCGTCCTGATGTTACACGGCATCGTCGGGGGCGCGCATGCGGTCCGCCCAGAACGCGGCGTCCGTCACTTGCAGCCAGGCGTGGCGCGCGCTGCGCAGCACGTGGCCGGCCGTCCTGTCGGCCGACTTGGCCTTGGGCTTGTCCTTGCCCGAGGCGCTGTCCGGCGCGCCCCGCGCCTGCATCTCCCGCATCAGCAGCGCCACGCCTGCGCCCCGCCGCCCGCGTCGCGCGAGCGCCGCCGTGGCACCGGGCGTGCACCAGGGCAGGGAGAGCCGGCCCGCACCGCGGTGCGCCGAGTCCTTTGTGACGGGGACCATGTACGCCCCGTGGCCGTCCGGGCAGTCGAGCAGGGCGTGCATGCCGCGGCGCACGGCCTCCGCGTAGCAGACGCCAGCCCGCACCGCCGCGTCCGGCGCGAGGTCCGCCTGCGCGCTCGGGCGCCCCGTGGTCAGCGCGCGAGGTGTCACGCCAGGGTGGGCGCACCGGCGCTTGAGCAGGGCAGTGGAGGCGCTACGGGCCGCGCCTCGGGCTCGCGTTGCATGGCCGCCGCGGCATCGGCGACCAGGGGCGCGGCCAGGACCGCGGCCAGCACGGCGTCCGGCACGGGCCGCTGCGGGGACGCCACCTGGTCCAGCTCCTCCAGCAGCCCCAGCAGCAGCTCTGCCGCGGCCTCCGGTTCGCCGGCTCGCCTGAATTGCAAGTGCATGTGGGCATGCGTCAGAGCGCCCGAGCGGCGCGCTCGACCCCTCCCACACATAATCTCAAGCGTCTCATCTAGGTGCCTAGTTGTAGACGACAGCTCACGCGCTCGGCGAGCAGGGGCGCGGCCGGGCCCGGGAGCCGGGCGCACCGCGCGTGCCGGGCCGTCCGGAAGCGCTGCGCCAGGCTGGGGAAGAGCTCGTCCAGCAGGTGCAGCTGCCACAGCAGGCGCATGGTCGCCGCGGCCGAGCCGCGCGTCAGCAGCGCGGCCACCTCCAGCTGCAGGCGGCTCTGGCGGGGGGGCACACAAAGTCAGGGCCGCCGGGGAGCTCGCAGCTCTGCACCCGCGGGCGTGCAGCCTTTCCATGCAGCGCACTCCGTACACTTGGATGGCATGCACACGGGCGCAGCAATGGTCGGGCTTGCTGTCATGCTATGCATGTATACCGGCAGCGCAATGGGGCCGGCACCTCGTTGACGTCGCGCAGCAGGGGCGCCAGCTCGCGCATGACCTTGCGCGTCGGCGCGTCGATCTTCAGCCCTGCAGCCCGCCGCGAAGCGGGTCAGGACTGCGCGGCCCTCAGGCCGTGGCGGCGCCGCCGGGCGGGCGCGCACCGGCGCGCGCGGCGTGGCGCACGGCGCGCAGCAGGCGGCAGGGGTCGTGCGCGAACGACTCGCGCGCGTCGACCAGCGTGCGCAGGCGGCGCTGCCGGCAGTCGCGCGTGCCGCCCACATAGTCCAGCAGCAGGCGGCCAAAGGGGTCGTAGAAGAGCGCATTGACGGTGAAGTCGCGCCGCAGTGCATTCTCGTGCATGGCCGTGGCCCACGAGCGCCGGCGCTCCTGGTCCACCAGCGCGTCCACGCCGCCGCGCTCCTGCGCCGCGCGCCGCGCGCGGTCATGGGGAGCCTGCCTGGCAGCGCACCCAGCGGCTCCGAGGCCCGGCGGCGCCGGCGCGCCTTGGTGCCCAGCAGCGCGGCCGCGTCAGGCGGGATGAGCGCGCGGTCGGCGTGCGTGCCGAAGGAGGACACCTCCAGCAGGTCGTGGCCAAGCTCCACGTGCGCGATCGGGAAGCGCCGGCCCACGATGCGGCACTGGTGCCGGAACAGCTTCTTCACCTGCGCACCCGGCTGCCCCTGAGGCGCCCCCTGAGGCCCCATGAGGCCCCCTGAGGCCCCCTCCTGAGGCAGAGGCAGCGGCGTGAGCGCGCGCCCGCGCGCCAAGCGCGCGCGGGCCTGCCGGGCCGGCCGCGCGCCTGGGCGGGCGTGGCTGTCGTGAGGATGTCAAAGTCCTTGGGCCGGGTGCTGAGCAGCAGGTCGCGGACGGCGCCGCCGACCACCCAGCCCTCGTGGCCTGCGCGCGCGCGCAGCGCGTGGCGCCCCCCTGCGGCAGCGGCAGCGGAGGGCGCGCCCTTGGGCCCGCAGCCGGCGCGGCGCACCCTCGGCCCGCAGGCGCAGCAGGCAGGTCCACACGCTGCGCGGAAAGTCGGTGGCGCGCAGCGGGTGGCTGCTGTCGTCGTAGATGACCGCCGGCGCGCCGGGCCGGGGCGCGCCCTTGGCCGCGCTCTCGTCGGCCGCCCGCGCGGCGCCCTCCGCCGCCTCGTCCTGCGCGGCATCCGACGCGGGCTCGCGCCCGTCCGGGGGCTCGGCCGGGGCCTCCGCCTGCGGGCGCGGCACCGGGACGTCAGGGCGCGGGGCGCCGCCGCTGCAGCACGGCCACCAACAGGTCGGCCGGCCGCGCCTCCTCAGTCTCTGGTAGGGCGAGCGCTGGCAGGCAGCGGACGTGCGCAAGGCGGTGCTGCGGGCCCTGCCGGGACGCTTCGCCGAACGCGCTGCTGTTCCTATTCGTGAGCGGGCTGGCGGCGCAGGCGGCCGCCTGACGTGCGAGCACACACTGGACAGCACGAGAGAGGCGAGGCAGCATAAGCATGCGCCGCTGGCGGTCCCGGGAGCTAGGGCGGCTGCATCTCAGCTGCACGCAGCCCACCAACATGCAGCCAGCGCCTCTTGTCAGGGTCGTCGACTCTCCCGCGCCTCGTCGCGCGCCAGACTTCGCAAGACCTCGGTGGGGTTGTCGAGGCCGCTCATATTCAAAATTGCCCGCCCTTGACGCAGCTCGCAAGGAGGCGCCGGTCGCGGCGAGTGCGCACAGGCAGTAAAAGGGCAGAACCTGGCTGCAGGCAGTCTTGTCAGATGAAGAAGGTCCTGGCTGGCGCGGACGCGCGCCACGACTTCCTGGTGTTCCAGGGCGTCTTTGTGTGCATCCTGCAGGCCCTGGCAGCGTCCACGCTGCCCGCGCTGGAGTACCTGTGGGTGCGGGGACAGGCAGAGCAGCACATACCGCGCTGCGCTGCCTGCAGCCGCGCCTCCCACCTGAGAGGGCAGGCGCGCGCTGTTCCGGCCACAGGTGTTCAACGGCCGGGACGCCAGGTGGAGCGTGGAGCAGTACGTGCACTGGGGCGTGGCGACGCTGCCTGCCATCCTGGCGCGCCCCGGCTTCAAAGCACTCCGCGCACCGCCGGCCGAGCCGCGAGGCCGCTGACGCGCGCCTGCGCAGGGCGTCATCGCGCTGGCGTCGCAGTCGCAGGCCTGGCTGGCGCTGCACGTCGCCGTGGGCGCGGTGTTCGGGGCGGCGCTCGCCGCCGACAACGTCGGCGCGTTCAACACCCTGGACACCCGGTGCGCGCCGCCGCGCGGCCCGTGGCGCTGCATACCCGCCCGGCGCAGGGCCAGCAGCTGACGGGCGCGGCTGCGGGCGCGCCGGGCAGGTGTTCGCTGGCGCAGGCGGCCTACGGCGGGTGCGGCGCCTGCCCCTGCGCGGCGAGCAGCACCTGCACCCAGGCGCGCGCGCACGCCCCGGGCCCGCGCCAGCAGGGCGGCCCGCGCCCGTCGCGGACCGGGCGCGGGCGGCGCGCGCGCAGGCAGAGCTGGCGGCCGCGGACTGCCAGGGCTGCGCAGCGCTGTCGCTGGACCTGTGCGGCGCGTTCGCGAGCAACCGTCTGGTGGTGGCCGTTGCGGTACGCACCGCCCGCGCCCGCGCCACAGCGCCGGAGCTGCACCGCCGTATGCGCATCGCCCTCAGCGCGCGCGCGCGCGGTCAGGGCGCGGTCACCGCAGCGACCATGGCGGCGCCGCTGGCCGTCAGCCTGCTGCTGCTGGCGCGGCGGGCGGCGCAGGAGGCCATGCGCTGGGCGGCGCTGGCCGCGGCGCGGCTGCGCGCGGCCGAGCGCCTGGAGCTGCTGGGCGCGGGCCTGGCGCCCAGCCTGCCGCCTGCCTGCATGCGGGCGCGCGGCCCGCCGCCCCGAACCCCCCCTTCCCCTCAGCCCCCGCGCCGCCCAGGTCGAAGGGGCGCCGCGGCGCGCGCAGGCGGACCTGCTGGCCCTGGAGCGCAGCCGCGTCGCGGAGCTGCAGGCGCTCGCGGCGCAGCTGCGCGCCGCGCTCGCCAAGGCCGGCTACACGGAGGCCGCCGGGGCGGGCGCCGGGTGCGCGCGTGGTGCCGCTCACGCGTGGCAGGGCCTTGCGCGTGCGCTGTCACCGCATGCGGCTCGGGCCGCGCGCAGGCCGGCAGAGGAGGGCAAGCAGGTGGCCGGCTGGGCTGGGCCGGCGGCCGGCGCGCCCGACCCGCTCAACCTGCTGGGGCTGGCGCCTGCGGCGGGCGACCTCGACAAGGCTGGCGCGCTGTCCGCGCACGGGCCGGAGTCGCCGCTCCTGCGCATTGCGGTGCCGGGCTTGTCCGAGCAGCCGCCCGTGGCGTCGCCTGACTCGCCCGGCGACGAGAAGAAGAAGGCGCGCCGTATTTCGGCTGCGGCCGATGCCAGCCTGCTTGGTCGATTGGAGGGGCGCTCCGGTGACGCCCGCCGCGCTCCGCCCCGCAGAAGCGGAAGAAGAAGCGGCACGTGGAGCTGGCGGTCGACGCGGCAGGCCCGTACGCCGCCGACGCCCCGCCGGACTCCCCGGACGCGCTTGTCTGAAGCGCTGCGGGCGGGCTGAAGTGCTGCCTGTCTCTGTGGTGGCCGTGCTGAGCGCGCAGAGGTGATGTAACACCAGCGCACACAGCCGCGCGGCAATGATGAGGCGTTACAAATACACCAAGCCTGCTTGACGCCCGCCAATGCTTAACTTACAGGGACGCACTGCACCAGGCAACGCTCGGTCACGCGACTTCTACAAACACACCGGGTGCGGGAAAGCAAGGCACGGCACGCGCCGCCAACGACAGGTCCAAAGTCAACCGAAGCGGCCCAAGCAGGCCCGCTGAGCAGGGCGAACAGGACGAGGGCCCGCAGCACCCAAGCTCCCTGCACATAGGACACCGCCCCCGCCGCGCATGCGCGCGCCCCCGGGCGGGCGCATCAAGGGCCGGTGTTGCGCCGCCGCACGTCGGCCTGGGGCGGCGCCGGGTGCCGCGGCGCGGGCGGCGGCCGCTCCGCGGCCACGCCCGGCATGTAGCGCCGGATGCGGTCCGCGTACAGCTTGCGCCGCTTCTCGATCAGGTCGGGGTGCTGCCGCGCGCCGCCGGCGCCCGTCAGGCCCGCGGCAGCAACAGCAGGCTGGGTGCCAGCCGGGCGGGCGGGCGGGGGCGCGCGGCGCGCACCTTGGCGCCCAGCGTGTAGTATTTGAGGTACCTGCAGCCGCGCCCGCGCGTCAGCCTGCCGCGCACAGCTCGCGCGGCCGGCACGCAGGCGGCACACGGGCGGCATGGCAGGCCGGGCGGCGGGGCTGGGGCTGGGGCTGGGCCCCATACCCGTCCCAGGGCGCGACGACCAGCTTGGCGCGCGCCGCGATCAGGTGCTGCACGCGCTCGGCAAACTGCTGCGCGGCCTCGCCCGGGCGCTGCGCCTGCGGCTCCAGGAAGTACACGTCGCACACCACCGCCCAGCTGGTCATCAGCTTCAGCTGCGGCCCCGCGCGCGGCCGCGCGTCAGCACGCACGCGACGGAGCAGCGCAGCGCAGCGCCCGGCCGGCGGGCGGCGGCGCGCGCAGCGCCCGGCCGGCGGGCGGCCTTAGGAGCAAGGGCGCGCCAGGTGCGCGGTGAAGGACTGGCGCTTGGAGTTCCAGAACGCGTCGACGAAGATCTTGTTGTACTTGATGGCGACCGGGCAGACGGTCGCGCCCAGGTCGAACGCGCCGCGCTTGAACATGACGCAGTACTCGTTGTTCACGCATGTGCCCTCCGGGAAGATGAGCAGCGGCGTGGTGTCGGCCGCCTGCACGTGCGCCGCCATGCGCTCCGCCACCAGCTTGCGGTCCTTGACCTGTGCGCCGCGGCGCCCGGGCGGGGTCGGCGGTAGGGTGTAAGGGGGTGCGCATGGCACGGGAGCGCGGCGCTGGGGGCGGCGCGGCGCGCCTCGGTGCGGTTGAACCAGAGGCAGCCGAGGCAGTTGAGGACGCGCGTCTGCAGGAAGCCCACCCAGCCCGGGTGCAGCTGCATGATGACCGCGAACGGCGAGTACGAGCACAGGATGATGTAATCGATCATGCTGGTATGGTTGCAGACCCAGACGTGGTTGGGCCGGTTGACCGGGCGCGGCCCGTGGTACCTGATCACGCCCGTCCAGGACGCCACGAACAGCTGGCACATGAACTGCACCAGCGCGCGCTCCCAGTGCGCGCGCCGCGGGTGCCGCTGCGCGCGCAGCGTGCCGGGCGCTCGGATGAGCCGGGCAGACGCGCGCCGGGGCGCGGCGAGTGGGAGGCAGGGGCGCACTGCGAACAGGCCCTGCACGGAGAAGAACAGGATGAAGAAGATGAGGAAGCCGCCCATCAGCACCACGAACCTGGCACGCGCCGGCGGCGCGTCAGCGCCCGCGCGACCGGGGCGGCCGGGTGGCGCGCCGCACCGGGCGCGGGCGCGGGCGGCGCGCGCACCGGATGGGGAACAGGACCAGGTAGCGCACGACCAGGCCGACCAGCCAGAGCGGGAAGAGGTAGATGTTCCAGTTCCAGGGGTCGCTGCTAGCCGACTGGAAGCAGCGCAGGAACGAGTCGTCCACGATCGCGGCGCCCGCGTCCTGCAGCAGCGGGCTGACGTCCAGCAGGTCCTGCCTGCGCGCGCGCGCGCCGCGGCTCAGCGCGGCGCGCGCGGCGCGCGGCGGCGGGGGGCCGGGCGGGGGAGCTGCGGGGGAGTGCGCACAGCAGCGACCCCGCCGGCTGGCTCAGCCGGCTCTCCTCGGACTGCACGTACAGGTCCTGCGCGCGCGCGCGGCGTGCCGCGTCAGCCGAGAGCCGCTGGCCGCGCCGGCGGCGAGCGGGGCGCGGGCGGGCGGGCGCGCGCCTCGAGCGTACGCTCGACGCGGCGGTCCTGGCCGTCGGACACCTTGTAGTCCAGCTCGCGCAGCTCCAGCGAGCTCAGCTCGCGGTGCCGCAGCCTGCGCCGGCCGAGCGGCGCGGCTGACAGCGCGGGCTCGCACATTCACATGGTAGAACTAGCGGGCGAAACGAGCGGGTCACAGTGCAAGCGCATGCAACACGTTGGTGAGACGTCCCTTGCAAAGAGTGTGCACACTTACATAGCCGCAGTTCAGCGTCCAGGCGCTGTGCGGCATTCCGGCCGGGGATCCTCCGCCCGCGCAGGCCGGCGCGGAGCACACCCGGACAGCGGGCCAGAGACGAGGCGCTTGAGGTGCGCCGCGGCGCCATGCATCCCGCCCGCCGTGTGCTCCGCCATGCAGGGCGCGGATCACCGTCCGCCGCGCGCGTCGCGCGTTGCCATCCGCGCCTGCTCCAGCACCCGTGCCCCCTCGCCGATGCTGCCCTGCTGGAGTCTACCTCGCCCATCCATCAGTGTGCAGGATACCCTGCAGGTAGGGCCCAGCTGCTCGTGACTCAAACTCGAGCTGCTATGTAGGCCGCTTTCCGGGCACAAGGACGCCGCTGGCTTGTTGAGCTGCACCCGCCCAGCGCACCAGGCGCACCAGGCAGCCGTACACCACGCAGCCCTGTCGCGCTCCCCAGACGATGCCGGTCTAGCTCCAGAGCGCCGCCTGCAGCGATGCTCCGGCAGCTGTGCCGGCGCTGCACGCCGCGCCAGGCGCTGTGGCAGGGCGTGCGGGGCGCGACTTCGTACCACGTGCCGCGGGACCCGCGCTTCGCCCGGCTGGAGCCCGCGGACCTGGACGTCTTCCGCGGCATTGTCGGCGACGCCGGCGTGGTGACCGACGCGGACGCCCTCCAGGCCTACAACCTGTGCGCCCTATGTAGTTTTAAGCGGCGCGCGGTGACGGGGCCGCCGACCCGCACGAGCGGCCTGCAAGCGGCGCCCGCATGGCCGCGCAGGGACTGGATGGGCAAGTACGCGGGCAGCAGCAGCGTCGCGCTGCGGCCCAAGAGCACAGAGCACGTGTCGCGCATCCTGGCGCACTGCAACGCGCGCATGCTCGCCGTGGTGCCGCAGGCGCGCGCCCCGCCGCGCGCGCGCGGCGCCGCGCCGAGCCCGGCGGGCGGCCGACCGCCGCGCCCGCGCGCGCGCAGGGCGGCAACACAGGGCTCGTGGGCGGCAGCACGCCGGTGCACGACGAGGTGGTGCTCTCCACGGCCGGCCTCAACCGCGTGCTCTCCTTCGACGCGGTGCGCCGGCGCCGGCGCGCCCCGCCCGCCGGCGCGCCGGCCACGCCCCGCCCGCCCGCGGCCCGTGGGCGAGGCGCGGCCTTGTGGCGCGCAGGTCAGCGGCGCGCTCGTGTGCGAGGCCGGCTGCATCCTGGAGCAGCTGGACGGGCACGTGGGCGGACAGGGCTTCGCCATGCCGCTGGACCTGGGCGCCAAGGGATCCTGCCACATCGGCGGCAACCTGGCCAGCAACGCGGGCGGCCTGCGCCTGCTGCGCTACGGCTCGCTGCACGGCTCGGTGCTGGGCCTGGAGGCCGTGCTGGCCGACGGCACCGTGCTCGACCTGCTGACCACGCTGCGCAAGGTGCGCGGCGCGCCCGCCCGCTTGCGCGCGGCCCGCCTGCCCGCGCATGGGCCCAGCCGTGGCGCGCGTGCGCGCCAGGACAACACGGGCTACGACCTGAAGCAGCTGCTGATTGGCAGCGAGGGCACGCTGGGCATCATCACCGCCGCGGCCATCCAGTGCCCGCCGCGACCCGCCGCGGTGCACGTCACCTACCTCGCCGTCGCCAGCTTCGCAACCGTGCAGCAGGCGCGCGCCGGCCGCGCCGCGCGCCCCTGCCGCTGGCGCCCGCCCCGCCCCCACGAGGCGGGCGCGCCCGGCTCGCGCGGCGCCCCGGCGCGGCCTTGCGCAGCGGCGCGCCGCGCAGGTGTTTGTGCGCGCGCGGCGGCGCCTGGGCGAGGTGCTGTCGGCGTTCGAGTTCCTGGACCGCGCATCGCTGGAGCTGACGCTGGAGCAGCTGGACGGCGTGCGCGACCCGCTGCCGGACAGCGCCGAGCCGTTCTACCTGGTCGTCGAGACGTCCGGCAGCAACGCCGCGCACGACTACGCCAAGCTCGAGGCGCGCGCCCGGGCGGCGCATGGCTTGGGCAGGCTTGGGCCCTACCCTAGCCCTACCCGAGACCCGGCCGCTGCGCAAGCGGCGGGGGCGGCCGTCGCGCGCAGGCGTTTCTGGAGGAGGTGATGGAGGAGGGCCTGGTCGCGGACGGCACGATCGCGCAGGACAGCGCGCAGGTGGCCGGCATCTGGGCGCTGCGCGAGGGCGTCTCCGTCGCGCTCAAGCATGCTGGCGCGCCCCCGCGCCCCCGGCCCGCCGCCAGACCGGCCACTGGTAGCCCGCGGCGTGGAGCTGTACCGTCCTCAGGCGTCGCTGTATTAGAGCGGTCATCTCGGAGCGCGCTAGGAGCTGAAGAGGGCGGCGGGCGGCAGGCGCGACGTACAAGTACGACCTGAGCCTGCCGGTGGCAGAGATGTACGACCTGGTGGAGGCGGCGCGCGCGCGCGTGGCCGGCCTGCCCTGCCGCGTGGTCGGCTACGGGCACCTGGGCGACGGCAACCTGCACCTCAACGTGTCCACGCCGGTCTACGACGACGCCGTGCTCGAGCGCCTGGAGCCCTGGGTGTACGAGTGGACCGCCGCGCGCCGCGGCAGCGTCAGCGCCGAGCACGGCCTCGGCCGCATGAAGGCCGAGTGCATCGGGCGCGCCGCGCCGGCCCCGGCGGGCTCGTGCGTGTGCATCATAGGGTAGGGTAAGGGATAGGGCATAGGGTAGGGCGCGCTGAGCGCGCCGCGCGCGCAGGTACACCAAGCCGGCGGCGGCGGTGGACATCATGGCGCGCATCAAGGCGCTGCTGGACCCCAACCTCATCCTGAACCCGTACAAGGTGCTGCCGCGGGAGGCGCTCGCGCGCCAGCTGCCCGCGCGCGTGCCGGCCGCCGCGTGACGGCCGGGAGCGGCGCGTCATCGCCGTGACCATCGTCCCATGTGAACGCACTTTCCTGGTGGCGCACGCGCCACAGCATGCTGCTGTGGCGCTGCGGGCCGCGCGCTTGCCGGGGGCGCCTGCTCAGTGGGGCGTCTGTCCGACGCCTTGCAGCCTTGTCGGGGCGGTTTCGCGGCGCGGCCTGCACATTTGTTACAGGCACTCACCGCTCAATGCAGGCACAGACAGTGTGAGACAGCATCCATTGCCTGTACACAGAAGGCAGCCGCCAGAGGAGCACAGAGCCTGCGCCTGCTCCGCGCGCACTCAGCGCGGTCCCTTGGCGGCCTGGCACACCGCGACGCACAGTCCTCGTGTTCTGCGTGACCAGCTCAAAGCCCTGCAGGGCCGTGAGCAACAGCTGCGACACGCCGCAGACAAAACGCCCGGCCGCAAATACGCGGCCGTGCACAGGCTAGCAGTACAGATGTCGGCAAGGTGCCGACGCGTGTCGCTCACAACAAGGCATTCCGAGCCGTAGGGTGCAGTCCCGCCCGCCGCATGCGCGCCCGGGTGTGCCTGCACTCGCGCGGCGCGCAACCTGTCTCCCCTCCCTCGGCCGGCCCCGCGCGCCGCCCCCGCCCCGCAGCACGCCGCCCCGGCCGTGCCGCCCCTGGGCCCCCCCGACCGGCGGGCTTACGGCACAGGTACGTGCCAGCCGCAGAGAATGACGGTCAGCAGCGCAAAGCACTGCTGGTAGCAAGCGCCGCTCTGCGGCATGCAGGGCGGCAGAAGCAAGCCCCGCACGGGCGAGCCCGAGCCCTGCAGCGGCGACCCAGTCCCCCCGCGCCTGGACCCGCAGCCCCGACCCTGGGCGACGCGGCCCGTCTCGCGCAGCCACCCCGCCGCGCTCGCGCCTCAGGCCTGAGCGTCCGCGCCGGCGGCGCAGGCCGGGGGCTCCGGCGCAGGCGGCGCCGGCTTTGCGGGCTGCGCGTCCGCCGCCTGCGGCGTGGGCGGCTGCGACGGCGGCCCCCGCTGGCTGTTTGCCGTCGAGGCCGCCGAGCCGCCGCTGTTCGTCCTACGCCCACCGGCCCGCTCAGTGCCGCTGCGCGGTGGCGCGCAGACATGCACTCAACAGACCACTGCTACTGGGCCGCTCCCAAAAGCTCTGCAGCAAGGCGCGCCGCACCGCTGATGCCGCTGCAGGCCGGGGCCGCCGCTGGCGCGGCGGACGGGGGCGAGCGGGCGCGCGGGCGCGCGGCCGCGCAGCGCCTGCTGCGCTGGCAGGCCCTGCAGCATCTGCAGCGGCAGGCCGTAGCCGCCCGGCGCGTAGCCCGGGAACATCGGGATGGCGCCCGGCGGCAGCGCCATGCCGGCCATGGGTGCCTGGCCGCCCAGCGCCGCGTGGCCCAGCGCGGACATGGGGTGCGCGCGCGCGTGCGCGTGCGCGTGCGCGTCGCCGCCGGGCCGCTGCGGCTGCAGGTACGCAAAGCCCATGCCGGGGCCGGGCGCGAGCGGCACGCCGCCCAGCGCCATGCCCCCGGGCGCGTACATGCCATAGCCCTGCCGCGGCGCGCGCGCGCGCGCGTCAGCGCTGCGCCCCGAGCCGGCCAATCGGCTGCATGACCATGCCCGGCGCGGCGCGGCCGAGCCCGCAGGGGCGGGCGGCCGGCGGGCGCGCGCCTGCATGGCCTGCATGCCCTGGCCGGGCACCAGCGCGTACGGCAGCTGCAACGGCGGGTAGCCGGGCAGCGCGCCCACGCCGCCGTGGCCGGGCAGGCCCATGTAGCCGCCGCCCTCCGGCCCCGCGCCCATGTTGACCGGCACGGCCATCATGGGCGGCGCGCCGCCGGCATTGCGGCCGCCGGCGCCGCCGGCGCCGTACGCCGCGCGCGCGCCGTTGCCCGCGTACGGGCCGGCCGCGTGCGGCATGCCGTTGCCGAACGGCGTCGGCATCCCGCCGCCGCGCTGCAGGCCGCCCGCGGGCCCCGGGCCGGCGCCCATGCGCGGGAACTGCCGGCCGCGCGCGCGCGGGGCATGTCAGGGCGCGAGCTGGGGCCGGGGGCGGGCCGGCGCGGCCGGCGGGCGCGCACCTCCGAGGAGTAGGTGCGCGCGGGGATGTACGCGCCCTGCCGCTGCGCCGCGTGCTCCCCGAAGCCCGGCGCAAACTGCGGCTGGTACCTGCGCGCCGGCCGGCCCAAATTCACTCTACATGCGCAGGCGCCTGCCGCGGGCGCGGCGCGGGCGCGCGGCGCGCGGCGCACCGCGCGTGGTCGCGCAGGAAGTCGGGGTCGCGCCGCTCCTCGTCCCGGTTGCGCATCTTCGCCTTGCCGCCCGCCGGCCCGGGGAAGCCGCCGCGGCCGCGGCCCGCCGGCGCGCCCAGCCGCTCCGGCACGCCCTCGCCGCCGCGGCCGCCGCGGCCGCCGCGACCGTTGCCGTTTGCGGCAGGCGCCGCGTCAGCCGCGCTGAAGATGCGCTGCCGCGTGCGCTCGTACTCCTGCAGCCGCTCCGCCGGCGCCCTGCGGCGCGACGCGCGCGCGCTCAGCGCCCGGCGCCGCGGCTGCGAGGAAGTTGCCGGGGCGGCGGGCGGGCGCACACCTGGCGGCGGCCCTGCCGGCGTCGCCGTTCGCCAGGCCGTGCCGCACGACGTGCTGCCCCTGCGCCTTTTTCCGCAGCAGCTTGGGCGCCTCCGCGGCCGCCGCGGCGTCGGCGCCACCCTTGTCCGCCGCCAGGTCCGCCAGCCGCAGCTGCGCGCCACCCCGCAGCACACTGCGTCCTCCTCCGTACACAGGGCGGGCCCCGCACGAGGCCTTGACATCTTATCAGTGCAGGTCTGCCGGCCGCACGTGTGCGGCGCCCCGCTCGCGTGGGTGGGCTCGCCTCGCCCAGCCCAGGCGCGATGTGCACAGAGGCCAGGCTGTGCGGCCTGCAAGGGGCGTGCAGCGGGGCCGCCCGCCCGCAGCCGCCCCGGCGAGCGCGGGCCACGTGAGGCCGCGGCCGGTCGGCGGGAGCCGGCCGGCCGCCGCACCTTGGGCGTGCGTGTGTGGGCGGTCTTGACGGCCTGAATCCGGCCCTTGTCCTCGCCGGGGCCCTCGTAGGTGGACGTGTCCAGGCCATAGTACTGCGCGACGCGGTGCGCGAGCAGGCGCTGCGCCGCCGCCCCCCCTCATCAGCGGCCGCAGGCGACGCGGCGGGCGCCTAGCGGCGGGGCGGGGGGCCGGCGAGCCCGGGGGCGCACCTGGTAGCCGGTGAGGCTGCTCTCAAACTTCATCTCCTGCCTGTGCTCGTCTGCGAGCAGCTCCTCCACCGCGGCCTCGAATCCCAGCACTGCGCGCGTGGCCCACGTGCGGATCACGGGCGACTCAGGCCCTGCTGGCCGCCCGGGGCGCAGCAAGACCATTTGATTCCAGGTGCCGGTACCTGTGTCGCGGTTCTTCTCCTCCCTGAGGGCGTCCGACAGCGCGGTGTCGACTGCGGCCGGGGAGCTCCCGCCGGCCACGAGCGTCTCCGCTGGCGCGGGCTCCCGCGCGGCCTCCCCATTTGGGCTGCGAGGCGAACAACCCTGTTGCAGGCGAGGATGGGGGGCCTGGGCTGGCCCAGAAGCGGCCGGCTCGAGCGCCCACCTGGACACGGTGCCGTTGGCCGTCGGCTGTGCATCGGCGGCCTGCGATGGCGCGATGGCGAGGGCATGCATGGGCAGTGCCTCCGCCTCACCCTGCCCGGCCTCGTCTGCTGAGGGGGGAGGAGAGACCATCCTGACCGCGGTCAATTGCCCACCGGCACAGCTACTTTCGCAATTGCGGTCCGCACGACGCACGGCAAGTGGGTGAGCAGTCAGCGCCTAAACAAGCCCAGCTACCATCTCAGCACTCTTAAGTGCGGCATGCGAGGAATTCAGCATATCTGCGGCCAGCCCCATCCGATTGACGGCCCATAGCAGTCGCAAACACGCTCAGGGCGCAGGGCTAGGCGTGCAGCTGGGCGGGAAACGCTCCCGCCGCGTGCCCGGCCTCCCAGCCGAGGGCGTCTGGGGGTCACCGCGAGCCGCGCGGGGCTCGCTGGGGAGCCCCCGAGGCCGTTGGTGCTGCGCAGCCCCTGGTGCGACAGACTGATGCGCCGCCGATGCCGCAGCTTCGCTGCGCCGCGCACGGCCATGGATGACTGACATCTCTTCGCAAGCATGGGTGCGCGGCGGGTGCCCCAGCTCGCAGCGAGCGATGTGCATGCGGGACGGGGCGGCCCCGTCCGAGCGCGCGCCCTGATGCCCGGAGCCCGCGCGCGCCGCAGAGGCCGCGCAGGCGGCTGCGCCACCTGCGCAGCGTCCAGGCGCGCAACCTGGGCGGCCTGGACGCCGCGCAGCTGTGCGGCCGCGCCGCCTTCTTCGTGCTCTGGAGCGCCGGCGGGCCGCCCGGCGACGCCGGGTGGCCCTGGCTCTACACCAGCGAGCAGGCGCGGCCCCGCCGCGCGCGCGCCGGCGCCTGCGCCCGCGCCCGCGCCGCGCGTGCGAGCGCCACCGCCGCGCCGCGCGCAGGTGGGCGCCAGCACCGCGCCGGAGTGGGCGCCGTTGGAGCTGGCGGAGCGCGGGCTGCCCGGCGGCGCGCTGCACGGCCTGCCGTCCGGCCGCCTGCACGTGCACCTGTACCTGGCGCCGCCGCGCTCTGCGGCGCGCGCGCCAGCCTGCGCCCGCGGTGGCCTGGACGGCGGCCCCGGCGGCCACCCGGCGCTCGCGGAGGATACGCATGCGCCGCCTGAGCCCGGCGCCCTGGCCAACGGGCACGCCCGCGGCGGCGAGGAGGCCGGCGGCCGCCCGGACGAGCCCGCCGCGCGGGGCGACGGCGGCCCGAACGGCGCGCTGCCGGAGGGCGGGCAGGGCGCGGCGGATCCGCCGGCAGGCGCGGCCGCGCCGCCCGGCAAGCAGGGCGGGCCGGCGCCCGGGGCCGCGCCGAGGCCGCCCGCGCCGCCAGCGCCGGCCTGCCGCCGGGCAGCGCCGCCGGGCGCGCCGCCCGGCGCGCAGCTGCTGGCGGCCGCCTGCCTGGACCTGGAGGCGCTGCAGGCGCTGCCGCGCCTGGCCGCGCTGGACGACGCGGCGCCGCTGCCGCCCAACACGCTCGTGCTGGAGCTCAGCGACGGCCTGGCGGTGCACCCGCGCCTGCGGCTTGGGCCGGCGGCGGCGGCGGCGCGGCGCGGCGCGCGCGGCGGCGGCGGCGAGGGCGCGCCCGCCGACGCGCCCGACCCGCCGGTGCGGCCCTGCCCGGGCGCGCTGCGGCCGGACGCGCCGGCGGCGGCCTGTCGCGCACCTTTACCCTTCTCAAGCGCTGGTTCTGTCACTCGCGCGCTGCCTGATGGGCTGCCTGACGGCGCCGCGCGGCGCCGCAGGGCATCCGCAACCGCGTGCTGCAGAGCTTCCTGCGGCGGCCGCTGTTCTCGCCGGACAGCGCCGGCGAGGAGCCCGCCCCGCGCGCCAGCCGGTGCGGTCCCGCGACCTTACGACTCCGCCTCTCTGCTTGGCACGCAGTGAGTGCCGTCGGGCGCGGCCCGCGACAGCAGCAGGGGTGGAGCCCGGGCTGCAGACACGCGTTGGACCTGTGAGCCGATGCGCATGCGTGCCTGTGCTGCCTGGCGCTGTGCAGTGCTGCATGTCCTTGACCGAACGTTGCGTTGAGGAGCCTGCGCGCCGCAGCGCGGGCGACGAGGGCGAGCCCGCGCGGAGGGGCGCGCTCACGAGCGGCGCGCGCGACGGGCGCCCGCCCGACCGCGCCGGGCCCACCGTCATGGTGCGCACCGCCGCGCCCGGCCGTGCTGCCCGTCGTGCCCGGCCTTGCTGCCTGCCGCGCCCTGCCACCGGGCCGGCGCGCCGGCGCGCCGCTGCATGCGCGCGTCGGGCGGGCGCGCCTGCCTTGTCGGGGCCGGGGCGCCGCTTTCAGCAGGGCTCACGCCGTCGCGCGCATGGAGCTGGGCGGGTAGGGGTTGAGGCAAAATCTGCACCTGAGGGTTCACCACGGGCCGCCGCGTTCGCGCAGGTGGAGGTTGCAGACCTGGAGGCCGCGCTCGTGGCGCTGCTGCAGGTGCAGGCCGCGCTGGGCGCAGCGGAGCGGCGCCGCGGCGACCTGCTGCGCCGCCTCGACCAGGCGCGCCCCCGGCTGCCTGGGCCAGGTATGTGGTCCGTGTGGGCCTGCCGAGCCTTCTGGGCTGCCTCTTTCGCAACGGGCCGGCAGTGCAGGCTGTGCGGTGTTGCCAGGCGCGCTCGCAGCAGGTCGCGGCCGCCGGCGCAGCTGCCTGTGCCGGCAGCCGGGTTTGAGATAGGATAGGGGCAATGGCTTCCTCCCGCCTGCTGCCGGCGTGGTGCGGCGCGGCGGGTAATGGCCACCGACGGCGCGCGCAGGCGGTAGGCACACGCACGGCCGCGCGCGAGCAGGCGGCGGGCCTGGCGGCGCTGCGTGAGCGCGCGGGCGCCGCGCGGCGCGCGGCCGCTGCGGCCGCCGGCCGCGCCGCCGCGGTGCGGCGCGGCGCGGCGCGCGGGCGGCACTTCCTGGAGGCGCAGGCCTGCGCGCTGCTGGCCGCCGGGCGCACGCTGCAGGCGCGCGGGGCGGCCCCGCGCCCGGGCGCCCGCCAGTCCTGCATGCATGCGTCGCAGCACAAGCGCCGCCGCCGGCGCGCCGCGGCGGCCAGGCGCGCGACCGACAGCGGTCCGCCGATCCCCCCACGCGCGCGGGCCCGCACCGCCGCAGGGCGGCGCGCACGAGTCAGCGGGCGGGCGGGGCTGTGCGGCAGGGCGCCGAGCGGCGGTGTGCGGAGTCGGCGCGCCGGCTGGAGGTGGACGGCCGCGGCGGCCGCCTGGCACGCCTGCAACGCGCGCTCGTGGCGCGTCGCTGCCGCCTGGCGGCCGCGCTGGGCCGCGTGTACACGCTCGCGCCGCGCGCGGGTGCGCGGCCATGCGGCCCGGGCGCCTTGATTGCGCTGCGTTGCGGGCGCGGCGGCCCGGCGCGCGGGCGCGCAGGGCAGCGCGGGGGTGCTTGCGGCGGCCGCCGGCGCCCGGGGGTGGAGCCTGCTGGCAGAGGGTGCGTGCGTGGCGCGTGGGCCCTGCACGGGCGTGGGCGCTGTGCTTCGGCCAGCGGCGGCGGGTGGTGGCTGAGGCGGCGGCGGCGCGGCGCAGTGGCTGAGGCGGAGCCGCCGCCGAGCGGTTACCCCTGGGACGCCTACGACCGGCTGTGGTTCCAAGGTGGCCGCCCGCCCGCCGGGGCAGGGGCCCGCCCGGCGCCCTGGCCGGCCCAGCGCTCTGCCGAACGCTGCGTGGCGGACGCACCCTCTCATAGGTTCGTATGCGGCGCTGTGGGCCGGTGCGCGCCCGGTAGTGACCCGCCGCGTCCGCACGCGCAGCGCTGGTGCTGCGGCGGCCGCCGGCCGCGCCTGCCGCGGAGCCGGGGAGCCCGCCGGGCGCGGCGCCGCCCTCGGATGCCGCGTCCGAGAGCGGCTCGCGCAGCAGCCGCGCCAGCCGCATGCGGTGCGGCGCCGGGCGGGGGGCCCTCGCGCGTGCTGGGCTCCCATGCTGTGCAGTGCGCCGGCACGGCAGGAGCGTTCGGGCTGTGTGGGCGGCACCGCATGCAGGATGGCTCTGCCGCGCTGCGGCCGGCGCTGCCCGCCCTCTCGGTGCCTGCGCCGCCGCTGCGGCAGCGTGCGCCGCCTGCGCGGCGTGACCTGCGCGGATCCCCCTGCCCAGCGCGGAGCCCTCTGCCTCAACCCTGACCGCGCCGGCAGGGACGTGGTGCGCCTGGCCATCGTCGGCCTGGAGCTGCGCGTGGACGTGGGCCGGCACGCGGGCGAGGGCGGCGCCGGCTGGGGCGCGGCCGAGCGCGCCGCGGCCGCAGTGGCCGCCGCGGCGCTGGGCGCGGCCGCGCGCCTGGCCGCGCTGCTGGCCGCGCTGCTGGACGTGCCGCTGCGCTACCCCATCCGCTTTGGCGGCTCGCGCTCGTGCATGCTGGAGCACTCGCCGCCGGCCGCGCGGCACGCGTGCGCGGCCCCGCCCCGCCGCTGCCCGCGGCCGTGCGGGCGTGAAGGGCAGGCGCCGCCGCGCGCGAGGCGTGCGATGGACCCTGCTGCGACCGCCAGCGTGGGGTCGCTGAGCGGCGGGGCCGGGGCGCGCAGGCTGTGGGAGGACGAGGCGGGCAGCGACAACGGGGCCAGCGGCTTTGCGGTGCCGCGGCTGCCGCGCGCGCGCGGCGCGGGCGGCGCGCTCGAGTTCCCGCTCTACTGCCACGGCGCGGAGACGGTATCGTTCGCGTACGCGGTGTTCCTGCTCAACAAGGCGCGCAGCGAGGAGCCTGCTCAGGCAGCCTGTTCAGGCTGTCTGGCACCCGCCGCAGGCTTCATGCGTGTCAGCCCGGCCGCTCCGCGCGCGGCCTGCGGCGCCTCTGCGGCGCCCGCTGACGCGGGTCGCGCGGCGCAGGACGTCGAGCAGCTGCTGCATGCGCACGGGCTGAGCGCGGTGGGCGCGCACCAGCTGCTGCCCAACCTGCACAAGCTGCTGGCGGCGGCCGCGTCCGCCGCGCCCGTAGCCGCGAGCACGCTGTCGTCCTGAGCGCGGCGCGGGGTGCGGGTGCGGCCGCGCAGCCGGCTGCGCCGGCGCCGCGCGCGGCCGGCGGGCGTGCATTGTCAGGTCGTCCGAGGTCGAGGGTGGAGCAGGGGCATATCTGCAGAGAGTAGGGACCTGGTAGGTTAACTGTGCCATAGCTAGCGACAGTAGCATAGTTTGCAGACTGCTCCCTGATGGCCGCGGCCTGTAAAAGCAGCGGTGTTGAGTGCTCCCAGAGCGCGCCTTCAAGAATGGTAGGACAGCAGCATCTCAGCAAGAGTGTGCACTTTACAGCCTTACTTACAGCCTCACAACTTCACCTCGACGTCCACCCCTGCAGGCAGGTCCAGCTTCATGAGCTCGTCGATGGTCTGCGCGGTGAGGTCGGTCAGGTCCAGGAGCCGCTGGTGCGTCCGCGTCTCAAAGTGCTCCCGCGAGTCCTTGTTCACGTGCGGCGAGCGCAGGACGCAGTAGATGCGTCGCCTGCGGCCGCGCGGCGCCCTCAGCCTCGCCCAACAGCACAGGCGCTGCGGGCGCACGGACGGCGCAGCGAGTGGGGAGCGCGCCTGGTCGGCAGGAACACCGGCCCGCTCGCGCGCGCGCCCGTGCTGCTCGCAGCGCTCTTTATCTGCGCGTCCGCGCGCTTTGGTTCAGACTTGCGGCGCTCGCACCCCGCAGCGGCGCGGAGCGCACGCAGGCAGCAGCCAGTCACACACGCTGCCTGGGTTCGTTGTCGCGCCCCGAGCATGCCAAGCTGCGCATGCGACATGCGGCCCCGCACCTGCTCGACGGCCTCCGCCAGGTTCTCCTTCTCATAGCCTGCGCAGCGCACCCGCCACTCAGCAGGCCGCGCGGTCGCGTCCGGGCGCTTGCACCTGCACGGCCACGCGGAGCGGTCCTCCTCCCTAAGCACAGCCGCCCGCGCACTCTTAAGCTTGATGCGAATCTGCTGCGCCGGGGGCGCCTCAGCGGCAGCAGCTGCGCGCACGACCAGACCCCTCCGCGCGCAGCACGGAACCGGGCGCTGGCACCCGAACGCCGCGGCCTGCATACTGTCAATGTCGCGTCCGCACCGCCGCTCGCCTCGCGCTCCGGGCTCCTCGCTCGGCGGCCTTGCTCCCTGGAGCCCTGCTGCCCCCGGGATGGGGCTAGGGCACGCAGCAGCTGTCCGATTTGAGCTGACTTTGAAGTCGCGCGCTCCGAGAGTCGCGAGGACCGCAATCCAGTGCATTAGGAGGTCGAGGGGCTGGCAGCGCAGCTATTGCCGGGCATGTCCGTGACGCCCGACGAGAAGTGGCGCCTGAAGGCGCACCCGAGCATCCCCCGGCCGGACAAGCCGCTGCTCGTGGTGGTGCTGGACGGCTGGGGCGAGGGGCCGCATGACGACGAGTTCAACGCAATACGCCAGGCAGACACGCCGTGCATGGACGCGCTCAAGGACGGCGCGCCGCGGCGGTGGCGCTTGCTGAAGGCGCACGGCACGGCCGTTGGCCTGCCCAGTGACGACGACATGGGCAACTCAGAGGTGTGGCGGGCGACATGTGTCATTATGCATTGGGCTATCGAGCGTCCTGCTCTCAGCGCCGTCTCTCACGCACATGCGAACCTAGGAATGCCGCTGTCAAGCGAGTGCACAGGGCCCTGCGCCGCCCTGCAGCGGCCACCGCTAGTTGCGGCCCTAGTCGCTGTCACTGCCGGCGCTCCAGAGCCCGTCTACTCCAGGTTCAGTGCCGCCTGCGCACCGCGCAGCGCGGTCGGCGGGCGCTGCCGCCCAGCGCGCGGCGCGCCGCGCAGGTGGGCCACAATGCGCTGGGCGCGGGCCAAGTGGTCGACCAGGGCGCGCGGCTGTGCGACCGCGCGCTGGAGAGCCACCGGCTGTGGGACCTGGACGGCTGGAAGTACCTGGCGCCGGCGGTGCACGCCGGCGGCACGCTGCACTTCATCGGCCTGCTGTCCGACGGCGGCGTGCACTCGCGCTACGACCAGCTCCTGCTGCTGCTCACCGGCGTGCGCGCGCCGCGCTCCGCCAGCCTGCCCGCCTCTGGCCTTGCGGGGCCGCAGTCCTGGGCTGGGGCGCTGCAATGGCATGGCCGTGTCACCTGAGCCGGCACAGGGGGCCTGCAGGGTGGCCGGCGGGCTGCCGCCTCGGCGTGTCCGCACTTTTGCCGCGGCTCGTTGCATATTTGCCGCAGCCCGGTGCATGCATGCCCCGAGTCCTGGGCGCGCCCGAGGGCGCTGGCGCGCGCAGGCGGCGGAGCGCGGCGCCAAGCGGCTGCGCGTGCACTGCCTGACCGATGGGCGCGACGTGGAGGACGGCACCTCGGTCGCATACATGGAGCGCCTGCAGCGCGACCTGGGCGCGCTGCGGGAGGCGACCGGCGCGGACGCCGCCGTCGCGTCCGGCGGCGGCCGCATGCGCGTGACCATGGACCGCTACGAGGCGCGCGCGCGCTTGGACGCGCGCGCCAGCGCGTTCGGCCCAGCCCCGCCGCGCGGCTGGCTCACCCGGCGCGTGCCGGCGGCAGAGCGACTGGAAGATTGTGGAGCGCGGCTGGCGCGCGCACGTTCTGGGCGAGGCCCCGGAGCGGTTTACGGACCCGGTGGACGCCGTGCGCAGGCTGCGGGTGCGCACGCACGCGGCCGCCGGGCTGCCCCGCGCGCGGCCCCCGCCCCCGCGGCCCCGCGCGCCGCCGGGCGGCCGCAGACGGAGGCAGCGGCGCGGCGCTGCCGCCGGCTGACAGCGCCGGGGCCGTGCAGGAGCCCAAAGCGCCCGGCGGCAAGCCGGTCTCGGACCAGTGGCTGGAGGCGTTTGTCATCGAGGACGAGGCCGGCCAGCCGGTGGGGCCTGTGCAGGTGCGCCGCCGCTGCAGCCGGCGCCGAGCAGACGCGTCAGGAAACCCTGAGGCGCAGGGCGCGGAGCTGCCGATGCGCATGCCTGCCCGGTCATGCCGCGACGAGCACGCCGGGTGAGCGGTGCGGCGCGAGCGCCCGCGCTCAAGACGGATAGGGCCTACTCTGACCCTAACCTACACTTATCAGGACGGGGATGCCGTGGTCATCTTCAACTTCCGCGCCGACCGCGTCCTGGAGCTGTCCAGGGCATTCGAGTACGACAAGTTTGACAAGTTCGACCGCAAGCGGCACCCCAAGGCGCGCGTTCGGCGCCGCGCCTGCGCCCGTGCTTCGCCCCGCGCCAGCGCCCCGCCGCCGCGCCGACGCCGGCGGCCCCGCGCCGCCAGGTGCGCTTCGCGGGGCTGATGCAGTACGACGGCGAGGAGAAGCTGCCCAAGCACTTTCTGGTGCCGCCGCCCGACATCGAGCGGACGACCGGCGAGTACCTGGCGCGGGGGTGCGGCCATGCGTTGTGTTGTGGGGGTTGCGCTGCAAGTCAGGTCATGCACTGCACTCATGCGGATAGGGGATAAGGGGTGAGAGGCGGCGCTCGTGCGCCCGGAGGCTGTGTACGGAGCCTGACATGGCGCGTGCGGACCGCACAGGTGCGGCGCGCCCACGTATGCATGCTCCGAGTCGCAGAAGATCGGTGCGCGGCATGCGCTGCATGGGTTGCCGGGCTGTTCCTGGTGTGAATGCATGCACACGCGGCGCCTCGAGGCTGCCTGCCAGGCGTGCTCATTCAGCGGCCGCAGCGCAGGGCACGTGTCTTTCTTCTGGAACGGTAATCATGGCAAGCCATTCAACGCGCTGGAGACGTGGCATGAGGCGCGCCGCAGCTACCCCCGTACCAGCGTCGCCGCCCCGCCCTGGGGCCCGGGGCGGGCGCCGAGTGGCGGCCCCCGGCTGCAGGTGCCGTCGGACCAGGACATCCCGTTCAACGAGAAGCCGGCGATGAAGTGCCGCGAGATCACCGACCTGGGCAAGCAGGCGCTGCGCTCCGGCAAGTACGACGGCGGCCAGGTCCGCCTGAACTTCCCCAACGCAGGTGCGCGCTCGCTGTCCGGCGCCGCGCCGCGCCGCGCTCCTCTCGTCGCGCGCGGCACGCCTCGACGGGGGTTGCCGCGCCCGGCGCGCAGACATGGTGGGGCACACGGGCGACCTGGAGGCGACCGTCGTGGCGTGCACGGCCGTCGACGCGTGCGTGAAGGTGCCGCCCGCGACCCGGCCCGGCGCCGCGCGGCGCGCAGGCGCGCGGCCGCGCGGCCGGCGGAGTGACGCAGGCGCCGCCGCCGGCGCAGGAGCTGCTGGATGAGGTGGCGGCGGTGGGCGGGCGCTGGCTCGTGACCGCCGACCACGGCAACGCCGAGGACATGGTGCGCGCCGCACGGGCGCTCCCGCCGAGCGCACCGCCGGCCCAGGCTTGCTTGTCCGCCGGCGCGCCCGGCTCGGCGCAAGTCTGGTCTCCGCAGCGTGGGCTCTGCGCAAGCTCCGGTCTGTGCAGTTTGCGAGCGCGCCCCGTGCGCCCGCGCAGGTGCAGCGGGATAAGAAGACGGGCGCGCCGCTGCGCGAGGCCGACGGGCGGCCGCGGCCGCTGTCGTCGCACACCCTCAACCCGGTGCGCGGCCGCCTGGTGCCGCTGCCGCCCCGACGGGCGCTGCCCTTGCGCGCCGCCGCGGGGCGCAGCCCGACGGCCGCGCGGGCGCGCGCAGGTGCCCGTGGCGATTGGCGGCCCCGGCCTGCCGGACGGGGTGCGCTTCCGTGCGGACCTGCCGCACGCGGGGCTCGCCAGTGTGGGCCCCACCATCCTGAACCTGCTCGGCTTTGAGGCGCCGCCGCACATGGTGCCCACGCTGCTGGCCTGAGTGGGTGCGCCGGAGGGGGCGCCGCAACATGACCAGGCATGAGTCAGGCGCCGGATGCGGAGCCGCGGGGGTGTCGTGCTGCTGCGCTTGCCCGGCTGCTGATGATGAGGAACCCAAGAACCCTATCACACACTCGGAAAACACTCGGCACTCGGTCATCCCCGGGCTCACGGCTTTTTCAACTTCAACGGCAAACTGCACGGCCGGTATGTCATTGCCGGAGCTCTTGGCCACGCGCCGCCAGATAAAACGAGCTTAGGAGGGGCGTCGAGCATCGCTGCACCGCGCGGGTATGACGCACCGACTGGAGCTGTAAATCGATGCTCGCACGTTTGGACGTCACCAGCCTTGCAGAGCCGCGAGAGGTGCGCAGAGCGCGTGCTGCCTATATTTGTGCCACTGTCCGGCCGAGGGCGAGGCTTGGTCGGGGCATGTCTTGCAACATGCTTGCCTGCATGCCAGGCAGCCGTGAGGAGGGACGCTGCAGGCCTGACGGCGTGGTATCCGTGGCAGGTTGCCCTCACTTTGAGAGCGAGCAGCGTCGGCGCGGAGCGGGTGCCGAGGACGCGATGAAGACGACTGTCCGGCTGCACATGCTGCCGACAGCTGCAGAGCTGCCTGTCAGCTCCCTGTTCGACCTCGGGCTGGCTTCCAGGTGCGAGCCGGGTCAGTCACGGCCGCTAAAAGGCAGCTCCGGCAGAGGTGTAAACCGACTGCCGGCCGAGCCCGTGTGCACCGTTGTAGTCACTGGCCCATTGCCAGTAGTACTGACTGTCCCAGTCTTGGGTGGCGCAGGCCGGCGCTGCAGGGCCCCCAGACACCGCTGTGCGGGCGCTCCCCGGCCGCCACCGACGCGCTGTGGCAGCTCGCGCTGGGTAACCTAGTGGCCAGGAAGCAGGCCAGCCCGTTCTCCGTGTACGCGGCGCTCTCCGGCGACTCTGCAGGCGCGCAGCAGCCCGCGCCCGGCCGCGCGCCGCAGGCCGCCCTGTGCTTCACGGATTGCAGCAGAGCTGCCCCGCAGGGTGGCGCCCGACGTGTAAAGGCGCCCGTTTTCAAAAAGTGTGGTCCCCGGATGTGGGCTCAGATGACGCCGGCCTTGTGCCCCTCACTCACCCGCCCACCGCGCCAACGAGGCTGACCCTGTGTGGCCGGGCGGCAGAGTCGGGAGGCTGGGACGCGGCGGCGCGCGTGGCGCGCGAGGGCCCGCTGATGACGCCGCTGCAGCCCGCGCTGCAGGAGTGCCTAGAGTGCCGCGTCGCGATGCTGCGCCCGAGCGCGCCCGCCACGCCGCCGCGCTCCGAGAGCCAGCGCGGGCCGCTCTTCGGCATGCGCCTGGAGGAGCTCGTCATGGCAGACCTGCAGCGGGCAGGCCTGTGCGCCGCCGCCGCCGCGCACTCGGCCTGCTCAGTGCGCCGCGGCGCCAAGCGCGCGCGCCTGTCGTCGCCGCCGGCGCCCGCGGCCTGGCCGGCGCTGCCGGTCGCGCTGACGGCGGGCAGCGGGGCGTGGGCGGGGGCCGAGGCGGAGGCTGATTTAGACGAGTCGGAGCTGGACGAGGCAGTCACCTGCAGCGCCGGCAGCGACTCGTGCGGCAGCGACGCTTCCGACGCGGAGCTGGAGGACGACGCGCAGTCGACGTCGCCCACGTTCAGCTTCCAGGCCTGGCCGGCGCCCGGCCCGGGGCGCGCGGGCAGCGCGGAGAGCGTGTCCGGCGGCCTGAGCTGCGGCCGGTCCGCGCCGCGGGCCTAGCCGCGGCGCCGGGCCCGCGCGCGCCGAGTCATGTTTCTGTAGGTTTTGGTCGTGACTGCTCTGCTTGTGGGCGCGCCGGCGTCCTCGAGCTTTGCCGAGGGGCTGGCGCGCCGGCGGTTTGCCGCGTCTGGGCGTGCCCGAGTTTGGGCTCGTAGCCTGTGAGCGTGTGTAGTCTGGATGAGTGACAAGAGGGGCTGCGCTGCGGCGCAGCACGTGCTCTGTGCGGCACGTCCCGCCACTCTTTTTGGGCCAGTCTCGAGGCATAGAGGCATGCCCCAGTCTGCAAAGAACTTGGGGGCCCGCTGGGAGTAGATGCCCTGATGCTGGGGGCGAGTCGAGTCAAGACGGCGCCGCCCTGCAGGCGCTTGCTAGCTCGCAGAGGCGAGGCGTGTTTTGTACCGGAGGATAGAGGCCATGTACAGCCAGCGGGCTGCTGCAGTCTTGCTCCGCAAGGCCGCCGCAGCCCCCGCATCCAGCCTCAGCGCGCACCGGAGAGCGGTGCGCGCTGCGCAGCTGGGCGCGCAGCGCCGCGGCCTGTCTGTGTTTAATTGGTGGTGGTGTCCACGGGGATTCGCTCCTGCTTTCTGCCGCCCGCGCTGACTGCACACCCGGGCACTGCGCCCGCGACTGCATTCCGCTGCGGCGCGGCCTGCTTACCTAGCCGGCCGCTCGCACACAGGGCTTACAGTGGCACGCACATATGCGCCCCGGGCCCTCGTACATAGTCACGGATACGCATAGCAATTAGCGCGCCACCTTTTTGAAAGGTTGATTTTGCTCTGGCGTCTGCCACAGCTCGGCTCACACACAAGTTGCCATCGTTTAAGCTGAGTATTGAGTCCATAATCAAAATGCCATCACTTGGCTCACACACAAGCTGCCGCCGCTCGCCTCAAACACAATCACAGCAGAGACGCTCCGCCGCCGCCGCTGACCAAGCCGGCGCGTCAGGCTGGGCCGGCGGCGCATCATTCAGGCGGCCGGCGTGAACGACGGCAGCGGCTCCTTCTGGTGCGCGTTGCGCAGCTGCCCGCAGGCGGCGGCCGCCTCCAGGCCGCGCGTCACGCGCACGCTCACCGGCACGCCGCCCCGCTGCAGCGCCTGCGCGCGCGGCGCCCCTCAGCCGGCGGCGCCGTGATGCGTGCGCGCATGCGGCGCGGCGCGGCGCGGCGACGAGAAACGCCTCTTTCCGTCGCGCCATACAGATCAAGCGTCGTCGTCACCCAGTCAAGAGCTACAAGACCTTCCATCCTAAACACTCGGGGACATTCATGGGCGGGTGCTTTCATCGGGGCGGTGGTTTGTGAAGAGCGAGGCAGGCCGCGCCTCGGTGAAGGCGGCGACGGCCGGGCGCGAGGGCCGCCGGAAGGCGCTGTCGGCGACCGGGTTCCAGGGGATGAGGTTGACGTGGCTGCGCAGGTCGTAGCGCTCCAGCAGCGCGGCCAGCTCGCGCGCCTGCGCGCCGCGGCCGCCCTCGCACGGCGCGGCCCAGGTGACCACAGCCCCGCAACCCCGCCACAACCCCTGGTGAAGAGGCGAGAGGCGGGCGAAGCGCAGTCACGCACGCGCGGCCAGCGCGCCCGCAACGCAAAAGAGAGCCGGCGCGCCTGCGCGGGGCTGTCGTTGACGCCGGCCATCAGCGTGTACTCGAACGTCACGCGCCGGCCGGTCACCGCAAAGAAGTCGCGGCAGTCCGCCATCAGCGCCTCCAGCGGGTACGCCTTGGCGCTGCGGCGCGCGCGGGCCCCACTCTCAGGCGCCGCCCGCGCCGGCGCGGCAGGCGCGGGCGGGTGCATGGGCGCGGACGCGCCTGGGGATGAGCTGCTGGCGCAGCGCCTGCGAGGGCGCGTGCACGGAGACCGCCAGCGTGGCCTGCATGCGCTGCGCGGCCAGCCGCGCGATGGCCTGCGGCACGCCGACCGTGCTGATCGTGATGTGCCGCGCGCCGATGCCGACTGCCGCGTTGAGGAAGCGCACGGCGGCCACGACCGCGCGCAGGTTCAGCAGCGGCTCGCCCATGCCCATGAACACTGCGCGCGGCGCGACAGAGCCGCTCACTCGCGCGCGAGCCGCCCGCCCGCGCCCGAGGACGCCTTTCGGCGCGGCCCAGTGCTGCTTGCCGGAGCCACGCCCCCGCTCACTGCACCCAGTGCGCGTTGCGGCCAGCGACGCCTCTGGTGGCAGCGGGGCGGGCACAGCGCGCGCACCCACGTTGCTGACGCGGCGGTCGAAGCACTCCTGGATGGCCAGCACCTGCGCACGGCCGGGCCCGCTGGCACCAGGGCGGCCGCGTGCGCACGTGCATGCGCGGGGTGCATGCACAGGGGCCGCATTTGCAGCGCAGCGCGCCTGGTCGATGATCTCGTGCGTGCGCAGGTTGCGCGCAAACCCGCCCTTGCCGGTCGCGCAGAACGTGCACCGCATCGGGCAGCCCACCTGCGCGCGCCCGGCCCCGCCGCACCTGGTCAGGGGCAACCCATGGCGGGGCCGCCTGCAGCACCCAATGCCCGGGGCGCTGGCGCCGCTGCGCGCGCGCCTGGGAGGACACGCAGGCGGTGAGGCGCTGCTTGCCGGCGCCTCCGCCCGGCGCGGCGTCGCGCTCGGGGATGCCCACCGCCTCCACCAGCCGCCCGTCGGCCAGCTGCAGCAGCAGCTTGCGCGTGCCGTCCGCCGCGGCCACGCGCGCGTGCTCCGCCGCGCGGCCCGTGCGCCAGCCGCGCGCCGCCAGCGCCGCGCGCAGCGCCTTGGGCACCTGCCGCACGCGCCGCCCTCAGCAGGCCGTCCGTGGCGCAGGAATGCGCCCCTGGCGCTGCGCCGCGCTGCGCCGGGCCGGCGGCGCGCTCGCGCCGCGCGGGGCCGGCACCGTGTGCAGGTCGTCCGTGCTGCGCGCGCCCTGCAGCAGGCAGTCCGACAGCTGGCGGCCGCGGTACGCCGGCTGGCCCAGCTCCACCGCCAGCGCCGACAGCTCCTCCACGCTGCAGCCGAGCAGCGCGCCCCCTGCGCCGGCCGGCCCGCGCTGCGTGAGCGTCGCTTGCAGAACCAGACCTCCTTGGGGCAAAGGCAGCACGCTGTGCGCCCCCACCTTCTGCGCTGCGCCCGGACGGGCCGGCCGCGGGCTGCTCCGCGTCGCCCAGGGCCGCGCGCACGGCCGCCGCGTCCGCCCGGTCCCACGCGCCCTCCGACACGCCCTGCTGCCGCGGCGGCAGCTGCAGCGCCGGCGGCGCGGCCGCGTCCGCGCCCCGCTCAGCCACCGCCCGCCGCGGCAGGCTCTGCGATGCGCCCCTCGCGCCCGCGCGAGGGGGCAGCCTGGCGAGGCTGCAGCGGCTGGGCAGCGCGGCGGCCAGCCTGCAGCACCTGTGGTACGAGCCGGCTAACAGCATGCTGGTCGGGGGCACCGAGCACAGCCTTCGGTGGCACTGCGAGCAGGGAGCAGGATTGGACGTGGCAGCCTCGGTCACCCGGCTCAAGGAAAGGTGAAAGGAGAGGCTCTGAGTGCTCTAGCCTGCTCAGGCTTCCGTTGCTTTGCTAGGCTCTGCGGGGCGGTCGACCTGGCGGGCTCCCTACCCTTATGCCCGGCACGTGGGCTGGCTCTTGGGCCTTTTCTGGGAACTTTCGTCCGAGTGGTACATCAGCTGTAGCATGCGGCGGAAGCAGTTCCTTCATCCATTGCAGAGCCACGCATGAAGCCTCGGACCTGTGCCCGCATGAACACAGTGTGTCCAACACGCGACAGCGAGCAGCGCGTCAGGCGGCCAGCCCGCCCGCGCCGCGCTCCTCGTACTCGGCGCGAGTCAGCGCGCGCGCCGCATACTCAGGCGACGCGCCCAGCGCCGCGCCGCCCTGCCAGGCCGCCAGCACCGGGTCGGCCGGCGTGTGCACCGCCACCTGCGCCGTCGAGCCACTGTGGGGCGGCTGGCTCCGCGCCGGCTGCCAAGTATAAAGCAGCGCGCCGCGCCGTGCGCCAGGGGCCAACACCCCCGACGGCTGCGGGGTTCCGGCTTCGATGCGGCTTCGATGCGGGACAGCGCGGCAGCCGCCCAGCTGGCACGCGGGCGGCGCCAGGGGCGAAACAGGGTAGGGGCGACACGCGGGCGGCCGGGCGGCGGGCGCGCCTCCAGCTCGTCGGGGACCAAAGCGCGCAGCTCGGCCGCGAGGCGCGCCGCAAAGCCCGGGCAGCGCGCCAGGCCGCCGACAGCCACCACGTTGCGCAGCAGCAGCGGGCGCAGGTCCGGGTGCGCGGCCGCAGCCGCCTCGGCGGCCGCCTGCGCAAGGCCGCCCTGCGCGACGCCCAGGTCCGACGGCCGGAAGGCCACCTCGGGCACCATGAAGCGCTCGTTGCCCAGCGTCAGCACCTGCCGCGCGCCGCGCGCACCCGGGCGGCGCGGCGCCCTCACACGCGCGCCCCCGGCGGGGCGCGTGCTAGGGCATGGACCAGGCGAGCCGTCCTCCTGACCCGCAGCTGGTGCGGGGCTGCGGCAGCAAGCCGGCGCTGCGCGAGCGGGCGCGCCGCGCTCGTGCGCGCGCTTACGCCGACCCGCGCACAGCATCACCGCCGCGGCCCGCGGCGGCCCGGCGGCGCGCGCGCTGGGCGCCGGGCCGCAGGCCCGCTCGTGCGCGGCGCGGGCGCCGCCCGTGCCCGGCAGGCGGGCGCGCCTGGTCGGGCGCGCCCGCGTCGCCGCGCGGCGCCGACGCGCCGGGCGCGCGCACGTAGCCGCGCAGGTTGGTCACGCCGTTGGGCAGCACGAACTCCAGGCGGTGGCCGCCCGCGCGCGCGGCCGCCAGGTCGGCGCGCAGGTCGCCCGACACGAAGCACACCGCCTCCTTGATCGCGTCCACCAGCGCCGTCTCCTCCATCATGTTCACGCTCCTGCGCACGGCGCCCTGCCCATGTATTAGGGCGCCTAAGCCTACCCTGCGCTAACCCTATCGGCTGGCAGCGCCCTGCCGGCCGGCCGTGGCTAGCCGCTGCGGTCGGCGCGTCCGGCCACGCGCCTGCCCCCCCGCAGCATGCATGCGCGGGTGAGGGCAGCCGGGAGGCACGCGCGCGCCTGTACGACACGAGCTCCTTGAGGTGGTTGGTCAGCGCCTTGCCGCCCACGTTGACGCGGCGCACGGCGGCCGCCAGCACGCGGCCGCCCAGCACCGGCGCCGCATGCATGAACGAGAACCCCGCGTCCACCACCAGCCCCGCGGCGCCGGCGCCCGGCGCCGCGGGCGCCTCGGCTGCCCACGCCGCCAGCGCGAGCGGCGGCGCAGGCGTCGCCAGCAGCGACGCGAACCCAAAGTCCTCAAACACCAGCTGCGCGCGCACGCGGGGGCCGTCACACGGGGGCGCGGCGGCGACAGGGGCGGGCCGCGGCAGCGCCGGGCCCGGCGCGCGCGCGCCTGCGCGGTGCTCTCCTGGATGGCCGGCAGGTTGAGCAGCGGCTCAGTGAGCAGCAGCCCGCAGTCCGCCGCGCGCGCGCCGCGCGGCAGCGCCGCCTTGAACGCGCGCGCCCACACCGCGCGCTCCACCTCTTCGTTCACCAGGTAGCCCCTGTTGCGCACCGCACACCCTCAAACGCTCGGCTGCTGCGGACGGGCAGGCGTGCGCGCCGCGGACGCTGCGGCGGCCCCTGCAAGCACGTCCAAGGCACCCGGGGGGTTTCCTCCTCTTCTGTGGGGCTGCCTGAGCTGCGTGGCGGCCGCGAGCGCTGCCGAACGCGGCCAGGACAGCGGCGGGCCAGCGGCGCGGGGCCGCGCCGGTCCAGCGGGCGGCGCAGCGCGAGGGAGGACAGGTCGCGGTCCTCCAGCAGCTGGTCGCCGACGAACACCGCGCGCTCGCCCTTGGCCTTGCCGGTGGCGTTCGGGAACACCCTGGCGCCCCGCCCGGCGGTGGGCCGCTGGTGGGGTGGACAAAAGTCTGCATGCAGCAAGCGCGGGGGCGTCTTGGTTCCTGGGTGCGCACGCGGCCGGCTGGTGCTGGCCGGCCAGGCCGACCTTGCAGGTCGCGCCGCCGCTGTCCAGCACGACGCACGGCCCATCGAGCATCCGGCATTGGCTACATCAGCCCGCGCGTGACGTGGAGCGGTGCTGGGATGACAGTGGCTGCCCGCCCGCGCTGTTCGACCTGCTAGCGACCACCAGTATCAACGTAAGTGGTCAGGCGCCGGCGCTGGTTGCGCACACATGCCCATGTGCGCTTGGGCATCGCCAGCCCCTGCAACACCGGCGCTCAGCTCAGGGAATGTACCTACGATCGCCAGCGACAGAATTCCCTCCTGGAAGCGGAACGCTAGTGCCGAGAAGCTTGAAGCCCCCAAAACCCCGGCAAGCAGTTGATGAAGGTGACGCATACACTGCCCGTTCTTCTCGTGTACGCTTGCTGCTTTGTGCACCTGTTTGGCGCGCGCACGCCCGCCCGGCGCTCTGCTTGAGCGCAGCACAGCGCCGTGTGCGCGCAGCTGCTTCACGGCAGCCTGCCATTGGATTGGGGCCGTGCAGGCCTTGCGCCCCCAGGCGCTGCCCGCACTTCGAGAAGATGGGCCAGGGGTACAGCTGCTTCGGGCCCGGGCCACAGCCGCCCGCAGATGAGAAGAGCGCGCTCCCCGCGCCTGCGCGCTCGCACCAGGCGCGCCCCGGACACGTCTCTGCCAAGCACTCGGCGGATGCGGGCCAAGTCAACGCGCTCGGCTGGTTATTATTGCTCAGTGTGGGGAGGGGGTTACATAAGTGCACGCGCGTACGCCATATGAATGCTCTCGCGCACCCATCGCACGCCAGGCTGAGGTGCCCGCGCTCGGGCTGCGGCAGGCTCCTGTGTCGAAGGGCGGCGCGGGCAGCAAGGCCCCCCCCGCGGACGCCGGCCTGCCCCCGGCGCCCGGCACGCCGCCCGCGACGCCCACCGCCCAGGCAGCGGCGTCATCGAACAGCAGCCGGCTGTCAGAGGACACGGCGTATGATGCCGCGGAGGCCGTGCAGCCGCTGGACGACATGCGGCCGGTGTCCGACGCGCAGAGCTGCCGCACCTCGGCGCGGGTGCGCGCCCGCAGCGCATTTACTCTGACTCGCACTGCACTGCAAACGGCCGAGCTTGGGGCCGGAGGCGCGTGTGCTGCCGCGCAGGGCCTGCCGTACCGCGCGATCAACAATGGGCCGCCCAAGCCGCCCTGCAACGCGCAGCGGCTGTCCAGGCTGCGGCAGCTGGACGTCATGGACAAGCCGCCCGACCCGGAGATCGGTGCGTGCCGATGCCCGGTGCTAGGCCCTGTCTGGTTTGCACGACGCAGGGTCCGCACCCCCCGCTCCCCGGTGGCGCCGGGGGGCCGACGCCGCGCGCGCGGGCGCGCGCAGAGCACATCGTGCAGCTGGCGTGCACCGTGTTCGGCACCGAGAACGCGCTGGTCGCGCTGCTGGAGGGCGAGCGCATCTTCATCCGCAACGCGACCGGCAACTTCGCGCCGGGCGACTTCCCCTGGCGCTACTCCTTCTGCGGCTACACGCTCGTGCCCAAGAACCCCACCGCCATGGTCATCGAGGACGCGCGGGAGGACGCCCGGTGCGCGCGCGGCCCCCCCCCCCCCCCCCTCGCGCGCTCCTCGCTGGCACTGCGCGGCTGCGCGGTGTCCGGGACGATAGGAGGGGTGCAGGCCGCGCGCGCGCGTTGGCACGCCTCCCGGCGCGCCCCTCGTGCGTTGAGCGCTCCGCCCGGACAAAACCTGCGCCCAGACCCCGAGGCGCGCGCGGCCGCGCGCGCAGCTTCCGCAACAACGCGTTCGTGACGGGCGGCTTCGGCGTGCGCTTCTACGCGGGCACGCCGCTGATGGCCTCGGACGGCCACCGGCTGGGAACGCTGTGCTTTGCGGATGCCGCGCCGCGCGCGTTCGACGCCGAGCGCTGCAACATCCTGAACAACATGGCGGAGCTGGTCGTGCGCGAGCTGGAGCGCGGCTGGGCCATGCGCCGCGCGCGCAAGTCCGCCGCGCAGATGCAGCAGGCGCGCCCCGGCGCGCGCGGCGCCGGCGGCCGCCTGCACCCGTGCGCTCGCGTGTCGCTCGCGTCATGCGCAGCGCCGCGGTGGCGCAGTGCGCAGGCGCCCGCCAGGCGACACGGAGCAGCTCTGGGCCTGCGGCGCGCCCAGCGCTCGCGCGGGCGGGCGCCGTGCCGAGCGCGCCGCGCGGCCGCGCAGGTGAACCAGGGGCTGCTGCGCGCCATGGACTGCTTCCAGGAGGCCATCATGATGGTGGACGCGCGGCCGCCCGGCTGGCGCATCATGCACCTCAACCAGGCGGCCATCGCGCAGACGGGTGCGCAGCCCGCGCCGCGCGCGCCGGGCGCGAGCCACAGCCTGTGGGGGCCTCCACATGCGACGTCTGCACGGGCGTGGCTTGCGAGGCAGGCTCCTGGGCGCGGTGGCACGCGTGCAGGGCGGCGCGGCCCCTGGGCAGCTGCTTGCCCGTGGGCGGTCAGCGAGCAGGAGCGCTGCCGGCCGGCGTGGCGCGAGCGCGCGCAGCGCCGCGCAGGCATCAAGCGCGAGGCCGGCCTGGCGGGGCGCTTCTGGGACCTGTTTGAGCGGCCGCACCAGTCGGCCGCGAGCAGCGCCAGCGCCGGCCCGGGCTGGGCGGCGGCGGCGGCGGCGGGCGAGGCGTTCGCGCTGCACGACGTAGCCCGGCGCAGCAGCCGGCCCTGCCCCAGCAGCGGCTCGTCGCGCGCCTCGGAGCGCCACTTCTCGCTCAGCTTCCGGTGCGGCCACGCGCGGCCGCACGCGGCGGCGTGATGGTGCCCCAAGCCTGGTCCCAGGCTCAAGCAGACTGTGCGGGCGGCTGGCTGACTTTTCTCGAGCGCGCCCGCCTCTGGCCGCACCTGCTGAGCTGCCCGCTCATCTCTGGCTAGGCATTGCGCTCGCAGCGCCCCGCGCTGCGAGCGCGCGCGGCGAGCGGGGGCGTACGGCATGTGGGCGGCTGCCGCGCCGCGCATGCAAGCCGCGCGGCCGCGCAGGCGCTGCCGGCGCGGCCATGCCAGTGCTCGCCGTGGCGCCGCGGCGCCGGGGCGGACGACGTGGGGCGGCGCGCTGTGCAGGAAGGGCGCCTGCTTGAGCGAGGGCGGCCCGGCCGCTCCGCAGGCCGGCGGCCACGGAGGCGCTGGACGACAACACGGCTGCGATCGGCATCCCGTCGTACATGGGCATGTCGTCGCGCGACTCTGCGGCGCCCGGCGCGGGTCTCTTCTTCGTCACCGTGCACGAGACGATGCTGATCGAGAGCGGCAGCAGCTCCCAGGCGCGCCGCCGCGCCCGCGCCCGCGCTGCGGCCCGCGCGCGTCCAGGCGCCAGCGCTGCGCCGCTGCGGCGGCCGCCGCGCCTGCCGTGCTGCCTTACGGGTGGCGGGGCGGCGTCGGCTGCCCCATATTGACGTGAAGTATGGCTTCACCTCAGAATGCCATTGGGAAATGGCCGGCTGAGCATCAGAAGTGTCCGCTTCAGCTGTGGCGGCGGACACGCGCAGTCGCGCGCGAGCGGGCTGCCGGCCGTGATACCCTTCGAGGGCCTGGAGCTGGGGCCGCTGCTGGGCAAAGGCGGCTACGGGCGCGTGTTCCGCGGCATCTACCGCGGGCGGCGCGTCGCCGTCAAGGCGCGCTGCTGCCTTGCTCGGCCACCTGCATGCCCGGCCGCAGCCTCAGCATGCACCACTGTTTATGCCTGTGTGCTCCTCGCCAGCCAGCCGGGCTGCTGGGAGCCCTCACCTCGCACAGTTTCAAGGCTGCCAGCCTTTTCTCTGGGCCCATGAAAACATAGGCTGTTGCCTGCCGATAAGGCTCAAGCTCTCGCGCCGCCGCCCGGTAGCGCGTTTGCGGCCGCCGGCGCGTGACGGGCGGGAGCGCGCAGGTGATCGACGACGGCGCCACGGTGCGCACGCGCGGCGGGCAGCCGCTGGAGGCGGTGATCACGGAGGGCCTGGCGCACGCGGGCGTGGTCGGCACGCTCGCGCACTGCGTGCTGCCGCCCCGCGGCCGCCTGCATGACTCTGCCGCCTCAAGCGGCCCAGCCGGCTCCCCGCGCGGCGCCAAGCCCAAGCGCGCGCCCGCGCTGGCGGCGGCCGCAGAGGAGGGCGGCGCGGCGGCGGCGGCGGCGGCCAAGGCCCCGGCGCCGGCCGGCGAGGGCCGCGGCCTGGCGGGCCAGGCATGGCTGCTGCTGGAGTACTGCGACAAGGGCTGCCTGCAGGCGCGCCGCCCGCGCCCGCCGCGGCGCCCCGCGTCGGGGCCGGCAGCGGGCCGCGCGCGCGCCCTGCGCCGTGCGCGCAACGCGCCGCATGTGCGCGATCGGCCTCGCGCTGCGTCGCCCTCGTCCTGGCTTGCGCGGGCGTCCCGGGACGCCCGCGTCGGCTGGCGCACGGCGGGCGCGGGCGCCTTCCAGCCCGTCCTGAGACGGGGGAGTGAGGTGAGACGGGCGCGCGCGCGCGCGCGCAGGAGGCCATCGACAAGGGCTGGTTCCGCACGCAGCGCAGCCAGCTGGAGGGCGGCGTCGACATGGCCGCCGTGCTGGCCACCGCGGCCGAGGTCGCCGCCGGCATGGCCTTCCTGCACGCGCGCGCGGTCGTGCACAGCGACCTGACCGGCGGTGCGGGCCCGGGCGCCTGCGGCCCTCCACAGGCCTGCCGCCGAGCGCGCGCGGGCGGCAGGCTCTGCGCTCGCCGCGTTCGCGCGCCAGCGCCGTGACGGAGCGTGCCCGCTGATGCGTGGCGCCGTCCAGCGGCGACGCGGCCAGACCTGTGTGAATCTGCATGGCAGCAGGCCGTGGAGGCACGCCGCGAGGCTGCTCGGGGCCGGTGTGGCGTGTCGTGCTGAAACGGAGGCGACGCTGTGGCGCGCTCCCCGAGGGCCCCGCCTCAGCCGTGCGCTGTGGCGCGCGGCAGGCAACGTGCTGCTCGCGTCGGCGGACGCGCCGCACGGCTTCTGCGCCAAGGTGTGCGACTTCGGGCTGGCGCGCAGCATGGACGTCGCCAGCCGCATCGACACCCGCACCTACGGTGCCGCCCGCGCCCTGCCCTCGCCTCTGCTGGCTGCGCCAGGCGCCGCATGGGCGGCACGGCGGCGGCTGCGGCGCGCCGCGCGCAGCGGCGGTGTGGCGGGCTGACGGCGCGCGCGCGCGCGCAGGCACGGTCACGCACATGCCGCCCGAGCTGCTGGCGTCGGGCGTGCTCGGCCGCGCGTGCGACGTCTGGTCCTTTGGCATCCTGCTCTGGTGCGCCGCGCGGCCGCTGCCGTCACCCACTGCCGTCACCCGCGCTGCTTGGCCCGCACCGGGCGGCGGGCCCGCGAGCGCGCGCTGCGGCCGCGGCCGCCTACCCGCCCACACAGGCGGCCAAACCGCTGCGCTCTCGCTGCATCACCGGCGGCCGCTGCTAGGGCGGGCTGCTGCCGGCAGCCATAGGCGTCCACTGCAAGCGGCCCCGCTTCTGCCCACCGTGCCGGCAAGGATGGGGATACATGCAGCCTCACGTGCGCTTGCGCGGCGGCAGGGAGATGGTGGCGGGCTGCCGCGCGTGGGCGTCGATGACGCATGCGCAGGTCATCCACGCCGTCATCGTGGACCGCACGCAGCTCGTGTTCCCCGCAAGCGCGCCGCCCGGCTACGCCGCCCTGGGTCGCCGCTGCCTGGCGCCCGAGCCGGCCGCACGGCCGAGCTTCGCGGAGGTCGGCGCGGAGCTGGCGCGCCTGCGCACGGCGCGGGCGTGAGGCTCCGCTGCGGGGCGCACGGGGTGCGCTGCGGTGGGCCGGGCAGGAAGAGCCGCCGGCGTCGGCAGCCCTCGCGTGCAGGAGCGGGAATGCAGCCTGCGGAGAGCGCCGCGAGCGCACGAGCGGAGAGCTTGTTGCGCATGGTACCTGGTAGGCTGTGTGCTGGCGCTGATTCCCGCCGCTGCGTTCTTGAAAGGGCGTGCAGGCACACTCGCCTGGACGGCCGCGGAGCATGTCCGCCTGCCCACGCCTGCGTCGCCCAGGGCATGCCCCGGCATGCCCCTTGCATGCAGTCCGAGCCACAACTTCTTATGCTGAGCAGAGTCCAGCCTCGCCCATTCTTTTCAGCCTTCAGGAAGCCCAGCCTTGCGGCGGGCCATGCAGTGTTACGGTGCTGAGCAGCTTTGAAGGCTGGGCTGCCGTCCGTCACGCCGCGCCGCCTGTTGGGAACCTCAGCATGTGATGCGGTGTAGCCTGCGTGCCTTGCTCCAGGCCCTGCCATATGTCAAGGCGCCAGTGTGCCAGTCTCTGCGTCTGAGCACAGCCCTGCGCATATTGCCAGGTCCCTGTGCCCCGCTTCCCTTTCTGGTGGAGCGTGCTGGTAAGTGACGCCGAACCTGTCGGCGCCCCGTGTGTGCCGTGTCGCGTGTACTGTGTTACAAGATCAGGCGTCACCAGACTCCACAGCTTCAAGGATGCATATGCGCGCAGCAGAGGGACCGCAAGCGTGCGGGTCCCTGCCTATCAACAGGCCAGAGCGGGCGGAGCACTGAGAGCAGCAGCCATCACACACAGGGGGTCTTGCGCTGAGTCCAAGCAAATAGCTAACCCCAGTCAAAGCAAAATCATGCGGTACGTGGCCCCACGATCCCCGGCCCGGCGCACGCGCCGCCCCTGCACACACTCCCGGCGCCCTGTGGCCCATGCCCGCCCAGGCTAGCAAAACCCAGATTCGCAAGAGAAGGCGCCGAGGCGCCCGCAGTGCCGCCGCACGGCCGAATCCGCAGTCGGCGGCGGTGGCGGCTAAGGACGGAGACTGTGATCAAAGCATGTATTGGCGCGGCCCAGGGCCTTCAAAGCATAACCTCCCCAAGCTACTGTGGCCCACTGCGCACAGCCCGGCAGCCAGGCAGTGCATGCGCAGCCACGGTGAAGTCGCAGGGCGCTGTGACTCGCTCCGCGGCCGCGTCCGCCCTCACAAGCGCTCCACACCCAAGTCCACCCTTGCAAAGAACCCTATAAGGCCCCGCGCATCGCGCGCACTGTGCCGGCCTGGAGCAGCCCACCAAGTCGCGACGCTCAATTCTGCAAGCAAAAACAGGCGGCGGGAACAGCCCGGCGCGCCCAGTAAAAAAGAAGCGGTCATCTCAAGCTTGGAGTAGTGCCAAGCCCCACCCAGCCAACCCTCAAAAGGCGCAGCCAGCCTCTTCACGCAGCAGCGGCTCTTCGAGCGCCCCCTGCCCATGCGACGATGCGGTCCGCAGGCGCCGGCCTAGCACTACGAGTTACGGACCGCCCCATCCCCTCCTCTTCGAGCGCCCTCTGCGCTCCAGCTAGGCGGCGCGCGCGAGGCGCGCGCACGCGCTTGGGGGCCGCGGCGGTGCGCCCGCGCCCCCCAGCGCGCGCGCTCATGCGTGCGGCGACGCGCGCAGGGCGTCTGCGGGGAGGGCGTCCAGCGCCTTGAGCACCTCCGGGAAGGTGGGCCGGCCGGCGGGGTCCTTGGCGAGGCAGGCGGAGCCCAGCGCGGCCAGCGGCGCCGGCACGCCCTCCCCAAACTCCAGCTGCTTGTTTTGGATGGTCACGCAGAAGATGATCTGCGCGCGCCGCGCGGCGTCAGCGCCCGCTCGCGCAGGCGCCGGGCCGGGCCGGCAGAACGCCCCAAAAACAGGCCCGCGCCCGCGCTTTTGGGGGGGCGCGCCTGCATCTGCATCATGCCCGCCCAGGGCCGCTTGCCGGTGGCCAGCTCCCATAGCAGCACGCCGAAGCTGTACACATCCGTCGCCTTGCTCAGCTTGCCTGCACGCCCCCGCGCGCAGCGCTGCAGCCCACGCTCACGTGCGCCGCGCCCGACCAGCAGGGCTGCGCGGCGGCAGAGGGCGCTCCCAGGCGCCCGCATGGGCTAGTTTTAGGGTAGGGCTGGGTCGCGCCGGCGGGCGGGCCCGCGCACCTGTGGTGAGCAGCTCCGGGGGCATGTGCGTCACCGTGCCTGCGTGTGCACAGCGCGGCTCAGCACCGCCGCTGGCCCCCAGCGCAGCGGCGGCCGCCGCAGGCCCAGCAGCCACGGCCAGGCAGGCGAGCGGCACGGCGGGGCGGGTGGGCCACCCACCGTACGTGCCGGTGCTAATGGCCTCCGCGGTAAGCACCCGGCTCAGCCCAAAGTCGGCCACCTGCGCCCCCGCAGCCCCGCGAGCTCAGCGCCTGCGTGCGCGCGCGGCCCCCCTGGCACCGCGCGCAGGGACCGACCCCGCCCGGCAGCGGGCCGCCGCCGTCGCAGTGCCCCGCTGCGTGCGCGCACGCGGTCCCAGCGGCGCGCAGTGTCGGTCCGGGCCCGCCCGCGTGTGCGCGTCGGCCGACGGGCAGGGGGCGCGCCTTGGCAACGAAGCCGCGCGCGTCCCGGTTGGAGGAGGCGAGCAGGATGTTGCCGCCCGACAGGTCGCCGTGCAGGATGTCCAGCTGGTGCAGGTACGTGAGCGCGCTGGCGATCTCGCGCGCCGTCTGCCTGCGCGTCCTCGGCGCGCGGCCCGACCCTCGGCCGCGGCCCAGCTTGCACCACGCGCCCGCATGCCGAAAGCATGGCCAGGCCGCGCCAGGCGCCCGGGCGCCCCAGCACTGTGTCCGCCCTACTCGCGCCCAGTCAGATCTCAAGGCAAGGCTCGACAGCACGCAAACGCGTGCCAGGCATGCCTGGCGCCCTGACAATGGGGGTGCCTCAGCCCTATTGCCCCCCCACAAAAGACCTCTGTGCCTGCGCCGTAAGCCAGGGCGGCCGGGGCGTACACGACGGCCGGCAGGTTGCGCGGCGGCGGCCCCTCGGCGTCGGGGTCCGCGCGCTTGGCGGTGAACACGCCGCGGTCCACCGCGTCCTGCAGGTTGCCGCGGTCGCAGAACTCGAGCACCAGCCACGTCTCTGTGAACTGCTGGCAGTTCTCCTCGTCGGCCTGCGCGCCGCGCGCCGCGCGTCAGGCCGCCGCCGCCGCGCGCTGCCGGGCCCCGGCTCATGGCCCCGCCTCGCGCGGCGCACGGAGCAGGGAGCGGATGACCCGCGCGCGTGCACTCCCGGCGCGGCGGCGCGGTGCGCGCGAGCGCGGCGCTGAAACCCTGTTTGAAGACCGGGGCGCGGCAGCCCGCGCGCTCACCAGACCTCAGCGCGCAGGCTCCGTGGCGATAAGGGTTTTTGCGCTGCAGCACGCCCGAACCCTTGCAAAGCCCTAGCGAGGGCCGGCCGAGCGGCGCCGCACCCGGCTGGGCCGCTGCGTGGACTTGAACGTCTGCACGATGTTGGGGTGCGACAGGTCCACGCTGTGAATGGCCTCCAGCGCGCCCTTCATCGTGGACGCCGGCGTCATCGCGCCATCCTGTTGGGCCGGCATCGCGACCACGGCGGCCGCCATGTGGATGATCTGCGCGCGTGCGCGGGACGGGTGAGTGCACGCAGATCACAGGGCCCACGCACTGGGCAGCCCTGTACCTGGGCGGCGCACTCATGGGGCTGGCAGCCTCAGAGACGGCATGCCGGGCGCGTCTCGTGCTGGCGCCGGTCGCTTCCGGCGCAGCCAGCGTCCCCACATGCCGGCAGCGGCTAGGCGGACCGCAGCGCCTGCGGCGATCTGCGGCGAGCACAGGCGGCCACGAGCCGTGGGCGCTGCACGGGCGGCGGGCGCGCGCGCGCCTTGACGGCGACGTGCGAGCCGTTCCAGACGCTGCGGTACACCTTGCCGAAAGAGCCCGTGCCGATCAGCGGCCCCAGCACGATGTCGTCCCACGGCTGCGTGCGCTTGTTGGCGCTGCGGATCAGGCCCGCGCCGCTGCCCAGGCTGTTGGAGCGCACCGGCTCGTCGCCGCCCTCGGTCACCTGCCGCCCGGCGCGCCGCACGGCATGGCGCGGTCCGGAAGCCCGGCCGCAAGCACATGAGCGGCAGCCCCGGCCCCCAGCACCCCGCGCCGCGCGCCGCCCGCATCAGGCGCGCCGCCGGCGCACGCCCGCGCGCGTGCTTCCGCCGGCCGCCCCAGCCGTGTGCGCCTACAGCGCTGATGTGTCACGGGAAGGGGCACGGCGCGCGCGGGCGTGCAGCGCAGCGCATGGGCTGCAGGAATGCAGGACAGCGGAGCGCCCGCCGGCCACGCGCCACGCTGCGGCCCACCTTGCCGCCCTCGCGCGCGCACGGCTGGCGCTGAGCACCACCGCGACGGCTGCATGGCAACGCAGCGTGCCCGCTTCAGCCCTGCGGCCTTGGAACGACTGGCACGCGCGTCTGCGCAGGTAGGCCCGGGGGAGGGTGCGGGGGCGCATGCGCGCCCTGGAGGCAGCCGCGCACCGTGACAAAGTAGTACTCGTCCGCCTTGCCGGCGGGCCAGGACGCCTCGCCCGGGATGCCGATCGCGCGCACCTTCTCGTCCAGCGCCTCGGTCGAGGCGGGCCTGCGCGCGGCCACCCCGGCTGAGCTGCGCCCGTGCTCCTGCGCAGCCGCTGGACACATGCGCATGCTGCCGCGTGCACGCGGCGCGCAGGCAGAGTGCTGCACATCCGCGCGCAGTCCGGCCGCGGCGGGTCCGGCGAAGCAGCACGCGGGAGCCCGCGCCTGAAGCGTGCCGTGTAGGAGACGGCCGCGCCGCCGCCGGGCACAACGCGCTTGAGCCGCATGTCGAAGCTCTCGTGGCGCGCCACGACCTCGCGCAGCTTCGCGTGGTCCTGGCGCCGGCGCGGCCGCGCGCGTCAGCTCGGGCGCGCTGCCGACCACGAGCCCAGCGTCTGCCACTCTACCATCCCACCCAGGCTCGATGCAGCGCGGCGGCGCGCGGGCAGGGCCGCGGCCAGGGTCCAGAGGGACGGGCGGGGCGGCGCGCCTTGTCGCCGCCGGCCGGGAAGAGCTTGAACACGGGCTGCCCGAGCGCGTCCTCGCGCGTAATGGCTGCGCGCCAGGCCGACTCAGGTCAGAAAGCGCATCCGCGCGCGACGGGGCGGCGCGTGCAGGCAGGCGCCGAGGCGCCGGGCGGGCGCGGGGGGGGGCGCGCACTCGTGATGCGCGACCAGGCGTCGTTGACAAACAGGACGTCCCAGTTCGCGGTCGCCGTGTTGACCAGCATAATGCCCTCGGCGAAGCAGTCCATGGCGCTCAGCAGGCCGCTCGTCTGCTTCTGCATGCGCTCCGTATCCGCTTGCTGCGCGCCACGCGCGACCCCAAACCCTCAGGCGCGAGGCAGCCGTGACCCGCCCGCGGCGGGCGCCCCCCGTGCGGGCCTCCGCAATTGCGGGCACGACAGTGTCCTCGCTCGGGCAGTATGCCTGCGCGGTGCGCGCGAGGGACGGGGCAATTGCGGGCACGCCGCCACTTCGCTTGGGCACGCCTGCACGGGGTGCGTGAGGACGTGCAAGCGAGTTGCAAGCAGCCCGGACGGCCGGGCGCACCCGCGCGGCGTCCTTCTCGATCTCTCGCACGACCACCTCCGCAAAGTTGCACAGCACGTTGAGCTGCTCGGCGTCCAGCTCGCGCGGCTCGCGGTCGATCACGCACAGGCTGCCTAGGCGCAGGCCGCTCGCGGTCACCAGCGGCGCGCCCGCGTAGAAGCGGATGTCCGGCGGGCCGGTCACCAGCGGGTTCTCCGCAAACCTGCGCGCATAGGGTGCAGGGTTAGCGCGACGCCGCCCTCAGCGCGAGCCACGCCGCGCCTCGCGGCCGCCGCCGCGCCGTGCTGCGGCGCAGACCCCCCGCCCCGTTCGCACACATGCTTGAACAAGAGGCGGCGACCGCGCTGGGCCCCGCTGCCGCGCGTCGCGCGCGCCGCCGTGGCCGCCCCACGTCTGCAGGCGCAGCGGGCGCGGCGCCGCACCGCTCGTCCAGGCGCGCATCGGGCACCAGCAGCACCGTGGGGCAGGCCGGCAGCAGCGTCCAGGCGCAGAAGGACGCCTTGCGGCTGGTCTCGCTCACGGGCAGGCCCTGGATGCTCTTGAACCACTGGCGGTCCGTGTCGACGAGCGACACGATCGCGATGGGCACGCGGAAGATGCTGCACAGCTGCGCGCGGCCCCGCACCCGCGCGTCAGCCCCCGGGCGCGCCCGCTGCGACCCTAGGCACGCACGCCCAGCCACGCAGGCCCCGGGGAGCGCGCGCGGCGCGCAGCCAGGGCGCGCAGCCAGGCCCCCGCGCGGGCCGCTGCGACGCCAGGGCGGCGGCCGCAAGCGCATACCAGCTTCGTGATGTCGTCGAAGCGCGGGTCGGGCTCCGAGTCGAGCACGCCCAGCTTGCACAGCTGCGCGTGGCGCTCGCCCTCGTTCGCCGGGATGGGCGCGCCCTGGAACTCGCGCTTTGGGCGCTGTGGCTTCACGCGCTGCAGCGGTTCCCTGTCATCCTCCGCCTCGGCCAGCGCGGGCTGCCCCGCGAAGGGCGACACCGCGGCCGCGGGCGCGGCCACCGGCGGCGCGCTGGGTGCCGCGGCCTGCACGGGCGCCAGCGCCGGCAGCGGGACCGGCGCGGCAGCTGGCGCGGCAGGTGCCGCAGCCGCATGGGCCTTCACGCCATTGGTGGTCGCGGCGCCGCCCGGTTTGCCGTCTGCAAGCGCAGGCGCCGCCTGCGCGCCCCGCACCGGCGCGCAGTCACCCCGCGGCGCGCGTCGACATATTCGTTCTGCGCGGCACATGTGTGGCTCCTCGGGCTCTGCGCTGCTGCGCTGCTGCGCAGCCGACGCACGCGCGCAGCCTGCAGCGGGGCAAGGCGCCAGGCCCGCGCTGCCCTGGCCGCCGCCCCGGGAGCCGCCCGGCCGCCCAACTGCCACAGCGGATGCAGTGCGCGGCGCTGTGCACACCTTGTCTGCATGCGCTGGCAACTCCTTATGCAAGGGCGGCGCGGTGTGCTTCTCGCCGTCATCCGCGCTTGCGACCGCGGGTTTGCTTGCGCCACACCCCATCTTCCTGCGGCCCGCGCAGCTACGCCACGCTCGTGAGCATTGCAGCGCACTCAGGGCCCAGGACACACCCGATTGTCCAACCCGAGCTTGGAGAGGTGCTTGGGAAGATCGCCTGCGCTCGTGCAGACCTCCGTGTGACTGTGCGGGTGGGTTCGACGCAACCCCGCCCCAGATCACCTCGTCAAGGGGCCACACTATCACTCGCATACACAGAGCGCCCCCACCTCCAGGCCAGGCCTGTGCGCTTGTGGGTGCGCAGGGCGCAGCGGGCGTGCGAGGACGGCAGGACGGTGACCGCTGCAGCGCGGCAACGTCAATGCTAAGGGGTATGTGAGGTAAGCCACCGTCTCCTTGGCAAGAGACCGCCGAGAGCCTTGATGAGGGGGCCCGACCTCGTCTGCCAATACGCCTGGTGTGTGTCTGATGCATGGGTCTTGATTGCTCCGCCAAGCCTTCGCCCCGGGCGGTGCATCGGACCGCCATCAGGCCAGGCATGTCCGGTCTGCAGTGCAGGTGAAAGGCCTGTGCTCCTGTGACGCGCTGGCGCATGGCGGCAGGCGCGTGGCTGGGTGCGAGCGGCGCGCGGCGCGGCCGCGGCCCGACGAATGGAGGGCCTGTCCCCCGCGGACTACCTGGATGACCCGCTCACGGCGCACCCGCGCTACCGCAAAATCAGGGACCTGAACGAGGGCACCTTTGGGGTGGTCGTGCTCGCGCAGGACGTGCGCATCAAAGAGCCGGTGCGGCGCGCTAGCAGCAGCGCCTTGCCGGATATTTGCGCGCCTGCGCAGCGTGGAGGCCCCTTGGTGTCGTCCCGGGTCCCTCTCCGGGAGGCGAAGCACTGCCATGCTGCAGTGCGGGAGGCGAAGCACCCCCGCGGTATTTGCGCGGTCTGGGCCAAGCGCCGCTCGGCACAGCCGCATCAACATAACACCATTCTCCGCACGCCATGCAGTGGCCGGGGTGCACTTGCCTTGCTCGCACCGCCGGCCGCCCAATAGAATCGCTGAGTCCGGGCGGTGTGTGCGTGCGCAGGTGGCGATAAAGGTGCGCCGCCCCTGCTGCCGCCCCCCGCTCTGCTCTGGCTGCCTGCCGCTGTCATGCGCACCGCGCTGGCGCTCTCCTCTGCTGGCCCGGGCCTGACGCTGCTGTGCGCGCACGGCGCCCCCGCAGTTCCTGGAGCGCGGCTCAGGTGGGCCCGCCCGCTCGCGAGTGCCGCTCCGTGCCGCTCCATGCTGCCGGGCGCAGCCCCTGCGCGCAGCGAGCGGCTGAAGCGCGCGCGCGCGCGCAGGTGTGAACAAGAGCGTGCTGCGGGAGATCCTGAACCACCGGCTGTGCGTGGTGCGCCCCGCGCCGCCCGCGCCGTGGCCGCGCGCGCCCGGGCCGGGGCCCGGCGCGGCGGCCGAGCGCCGCGCGCGCGTGCAGGTGCACCCAAACATCGTACAGTTCCGCGAGATCTTCCTCACGCCGGTGCACCTGGCGATCGTGATGGAGTTCGCGGCCGGCGGCGACATGTTTGAGTACGTGATCAAGCACAAGCTGCCGGCGCACGGCCAGGGCCTGCAGGAGAACGCGGCGCGCACGTTCTTCCAGCAGCTCATCGTCGCGCTGGAGTTCTGCCATGAGCTCGGCATCGCCAACCGGTGCGCCTGCCGCCCATCGCTGCGCTGGGCCGCCGCAGCGGCGCTGCTGCTTGCCGAGGTCGGGCCGCGCCCGGCCGTCGTGGGGGCCCGGCGCGCGCCCAGTGGGCGGGCGCGGCGGCGCAGGGACATCAAGCTGGAGAACACGCTGCTGGACGCGGCCAGGCCGCAGCCCAATGTCAAGATCTGCGACTTTGGGTACAGCAAGAACGAGTTTGTCGACTCGCGGCCGAAGACGGTCAGCGGCACGCCCGACTACATTGCGCCCGAGGTGCTGATGGCGGACCAGTACGACGGCAAGCGCGCCGACCTCTGGTCCTGCGGCGTCATGCTGTACGTCATGCTGACAGGCGCGCCCCGGCCGGGCGCGCCCCGCGCCGATGCAGCGTGCGCGCCCGGCGGCTGCCGTGCTGCGCGGCGCTCTAGCGGCGCCCGCGCTGCGACGCCCTTGGCGGCCCCGTGCCGCAGAGGGCCGAGCCCGGGGGTGGCCGGCGCGGGGTGCGCGGCCGGCCCCGCGCGGCAACCGGACGCGGGCGCGCGCGCTGACGCGCGCCGCGCGCAGGCGTGCTGCCCTTTGCGAAGCGCGGCGACGACCGCGGCAACAACCTGGTGCGGCTGCAGCAGATGTTCCCGCGCATCGTGGCCGCCGACTTCCAGCAGCCGCTGCACGTCAGCCCCGACTGCCAGCACCTGCTCGCGCGCATGCTCACGCCCGACCCGGGCAAGCGCATCAGCGTCGCGGAGATCATGCGACACCCCTGGCGCGCGCCCCGGCTTGCGGGCGCTGCTTGCAAAGGCGCCCCCGCCGCGCCGGCGCGCGAGTACTGCCCGGGGTGCGGGCGGGCTGTGTGGGGTTCCCTCAATGCTGCGTGAAGCATCCCGGCGGCGCCCGCCGCCCAGACGCCCCTGGGGCGGGATTCATGCATGAGAGCTGTGCGGCGGCCAGCGCGCCGCCTGGTCGCCGGGCGGGGCTGCGCAGCACAGCGCCCGGCGGCCCGGGCCCCGGCCGCACCGGCATGGCGCGCGGCCATGCTCCGCGCCCGGCGTAAGCGGCCGTGCGCCGCGCCGCAGGTTTCTGAAGAACCTGGCGCCGGAAATGCAGCAGCTCAACTACCGGCTGGTGCAGACGCTGGTGCCCAGCGGCCTGCAGAGCGTGGAGGAGATCGAGGCGATCGTGCACCAGGCGACGCGCGCGGTGCAGTGAGCCCAACTGGCCGCCCAAGGCCAAGCCGGGCGGGTGAGGCGCGCCGCGCGCGGCGCCGGGCGCGCGCCCGGCGCGCGCGTGCGGGCGGCCCGCGGCGGCGGGGCTGCGGTTAGGGCGCCTGCTCGGCAGGCCGGGGCGGTAGCTAGATGGGGCCTGTGCGTGCCGGGCACGCCAGGCGCGCACAGGATGTCGGGGCGGCGATTTTGCAGGCTGCAGCGCCGCTGCTTTTGCATCCGCCTGTGTGCAAGTTTGTTCCGGACGTGCTGTCCAGGGAACTGTCGGGGTCTGCCTGCTGCGCGTGGCGCGCCCTGGACCTGTCTGAACGGTGTGCTCCTCTGCTTGCTTTGCGACGTTGCGCGTGGACCAGCCTCGCGCGGGGATCAGCCTGCGCCATTCTTTTCTGCATGTTTTGTGTTTGGAGCGGACGGCAGTGGGCGGGGGTGCGGCGCGCATTTCTTTGAGGCCTCTGGTGGGATGCGTCTCTGACGCATCAGCCAAGAGGTCCCAACGCCACCATGCATCAACGCCGTGTGTAACAGGCAGCCATGCGGCTGTGCAGCCAGAGTCTGAAAGCAGCTGGCCCCGCCGCCGACCAACTCACTCGTACCGGATGGGCCCCTCCAGACTACCCGAAGCAAACTGCCGCACGTAGGGGTTGTGCGTCTGGTCAAACTCCGCGCTCGGGCCTTCCCACACCACCTGCCCCTGCGCGCCGGCGCACGCAAGCCTCAGCCCATGCAGGCGCCTCCTTGCAGCTGCGAGCCTCACTGTGGCTCAGCGCCACTGCTCAGCGTGCGGCGCTGTCAGCCTCTCTGGCATGCAAAGGTTCCTGCCTGCGGGGGCGCGCGCGCATGCTCTTCACAAACCGCCGTCGTTCGTGCCAAGGCCCTCGCAAGCGGCGCGCGTCGCCGCGCGCGCGCGCCTTGTGCAGGAAGATCAGGCGGTCGACGCTGCGGCGGATGGTGGAGTGCTGGTGCGTGACCACGATGTAGGCCGACACGCCGTCCGCCGCGCGCGCGCCGTTGCCGGCGGCCGGCGGCGCATGCAGCGAGCGCACCAGGTCCTCCACCACCGTGGACGCGACCGGGTCCAGGCCCGCGGTCGGCTCGTCGTACATGATCACCTGGGGCAAGCCCGCGGTTTTCGGTCAGGGCCGCCCCCCCGAGCAACGCCTCGCGCATTCTGTATGGATGGACCGCATGTGCACCAGCGCCTCCTTTTCAGCTTCGGGCGAAGGGACCAGGGGACCCTCGCGCTCGACCAGGGGCAGGCTGGACAGCAGCAACACCTCACGCGTCTGACCCCAACCCCGGCTGCCCGCCGCTTCTCGAGTGAGGATCATCGCCACAGGCGCAAGGGCGCACACGCGCGCGCGCGCTGCCGGCCGGGCGGCGGGCGGGCCGGGCGGCGGGCAGCCCGGGCCCCGCGCGCCTGCTCGGCGTCGCTGCGCGTGTCGTCGCGCACGATGGCGCGCGCCAGCGCGACGCGCTTGCGCATGCCGCCGCTGAGCTCGCTGGGCAGCAGGTTCTCCACGCCGCTCAGGCCCACCGACCCCAGGCTCTCCGCGACCAGCTCCTGCGCGCCGCGCGCCGGCTCGGGTGGAGCAGGGCCAACAGAGAGGGTGGGGTAGGGTAGGACCGCCGCCGCTCTCAGGCCGTCCCGCCCTGGTAGCCGCGCGCGCGACCCCAGCAGGCGCGCCCGGTCCGTGCCGCGCCCGCCGCAGGCGGCAGCCGGAGGTTGCTGCCAGGCAGGGGCGCGTCAAAGTGCGACGCGCGGCGCGCGCTGCCAGCTCTGTCGCGGGTGCTGCCGCGCGCGGGCGCGCCGCTCGGGCGCACCCGGATGCGCCGGTCGGGCAGCCGCGTGTGCTCGTACAGCAGGAAGCCCACGTTCTCGCCGACGGTCAGCGAGTCGAACAGCGCGCCGTTCTGGAAGACCATCCCAACGCTGAGCCGCGCGGCGAGCTCCGCGTCGTCGGCCAGCAGTCCGCGCCGCGGCTGGCCCAGGATCCGCACCTCGCCCTGCGCCCTCCGCCGGGGCGGAGCGTCGGGACGGCGCGACCCGGAGGTGAGGGTGCGTTGAGGTAGACATGGAGGGCCGCGGTACAGGAGGGTGCGCTGCAGGTGGGGCGGCAGCCGCAGTGCTTGCGCACCCGGTCCGGCTCGAGGAGGCCTGCCATGATCCGCAAGGTGGTCGACTTGCCGGTGCCGGACCCGCCGATGATCCCCACCGCCTCGCCGCGCCGGATCTTTATGTTGCAGCCGCGCAGGATGTCGTTGGAGCCAAAGGACTTCCAGACGTCGCGCAGCTCGATCAGCACGTCCGAGTCGTCCTCGCGCGGCGCCACCTGCGCTGCCGCGCCCGGCTCCGCGCGCCGCTGCGCCAGCTCCGCGCCCTGGCCACAGGCACGGCAGGGTCACGCGGCGCGCCGAGCTGCCACCCGAGCGAGCGCGAGCGGCGCGTTTGGCCGGCCCCGCCCCTTCCCAGGCACGCAAGCCGCGCTGCTGCCGGGCTCCACACCTGGCCCTCCGCCACTCGGGCGGCGCAGACCACTGCCGGCCGCGGCTCCTCCAAACGCCAGGGCGGCCTGCGGCGTGCGCCGTGCCTGCCCCAGGCGCCCAGGCACGGTACGGCGCACCGTCCGCTGCAGCTGGGCTGCGCGGGGGCCTGGCAGAGAGGCCGGGGGTGCCTCCCGCTCGCGCTGGCGACCGGCGCGCTCATCCCGCTGACCATGCGGTGCACAAGGGCTGGCAGCACGCTCACGCCAAGCCTGCGCTTGACAGCACAACTTACAGCGTACGCTATGCTGCCGTGGGGCTGGCTGTGAGTTTAAAAGCAAGGCACCAAAACACAAAGTACTGTTTCTGGCTATGCAAGACCTACTGAGCTACTGAGTAGGTTATGCTGCTGATGAGGATGCCAAGGTGGTGTTTGCTTGCTCCGACAAACCTCCCACGGGAGAGGTGTGCCTGTGTTAGGAACGTCCTGTCGTGCGCAGGCCTGCAGAGCAGCCCTCCCGGGCAGCTGTGCCAGCCTAGGGGAGGCTGTGAGGTCTGCTGTTCGGGCCTTCCGGCCAGGTGGCCCGGCCCGCGCACCGCCCGCGGCGCCGCGATGCCGGGCGCTGCGGTGCTGCAGCGGCGCTCGCCCGTGCTGCCCGCGGTGAGCGGCCGCTTCAGCGCAATGAGCGTCGACTGCGCCAGCTATGCCTGCAGGGCGCCGTCCGGCCTGCGCGCCGGCGACAGCGACAGCGACAGCGGCGCGGAGGCGAGCTTCAGCATCATCGCGCCCCGCGCCTGTGCGCGCCGGCCCCCTGGTTCGCAGCCAGCTCTGTGCATCGCCCCGGCGTCACCTGCCCGTCGGCGCGCAGACAGCGACGGCGAGGCCGACAGCAGCGAGGACGAGGCGCAGAGCGCCGCGCCGCGCGGCGTGCGCACGCCGACGCCGCCGCAGCGCGCCGCCGCCGAGCTGGCGTGCGCCGCGCGGCACGGCCTGCACGTGCGCCCCGCTCGCGCCGCCGGCCGCCCCGCGCCGCGCCCGCCCGCCCGGACGCGGGGCCGAGGGGCGGCGGCGCCGCGCCGCAGGTGGCCACGCAGCGGGCGGTGAGCCGCTTTGACGCCGCGCTGCTGGAGGTGGACGCGCAGGAGGCCGAGCAGCTGGCCAGGGTGGAGGCCTGGATGCAGGGCAAGAAGGTGCGGCCGCGCCGCCCTGGGGTGGCCGCTGCCCGGCCGCCTTGGCAGCGGCGCCCCCCAACGCGCACGCTGCTCGACACCGCGCCGGTGCGGAGCGCGCGGGCGGGCGTGCCCCTCTGGCAGCAGGCAGCAGTGCGAGAGCAGGGGACATGCAGCCAGCCAGCAGTGTCGTGGCGAGCACGTTCCGGACGCAGCGTGCCGCCGCCTGCCGGTGAGGGCAGCGCCGCCGGCCGCGCCGGAGCACGGAGCATTCAGAGAGCGCGCGCTCGCGGCCTCGCACAAGCAGTGCGCCCCGGCCCGCGCCTGAGCGCCGCCGGCGGCCGCGCGCGCAGGGCCGCGACGCGGAGCGCTCCGCGGCGCGCGCGGAGGCCGTCGCCGGCGACCGGCAGGCGCAGCGCGAGCGCCTGGAGCGGCTGCACCGCGCGAAGGCGCAGGCGCTGGGCGCGCAGGCGGACGCGGCGGCCGCGCGCGCGGCCGACGCGCGCGCCGCCGACGCGCGCGCGGCCGCGGAGGCCGAGGCGCGCGCGGCCGACGAGCGCCGCCGCGCGGAGCTGCAGCGCCAGGCGCGCGCCGATTGCCGCGGCGGCTCCCGCCGCGCATGCAGCGCGTGGCAGGGGGTCGATGGAGGGGCATGGCATGTGGTCGGCAGTGTGGGCGCGTGTGACCCGCGGGCGCATGCGACCCGAACAGCGGCGGGGTCCCTCTACTTGCCTGCCTTCAGGTCCTTGTGTCAGCAGCTTGTCGCGGTCCCGCGCGTCACGCTGCTGTGGAGCGCCTGGTGCATGGGCTGGCCCTGGGTGCTGCCCAGCGTCATGCACAGGTTCACAGAGCCCGGGCCGTCCTCAAAGACCGGGGAGCAGTCGCATTTGCGGTCAGCCGCGGTGCGGGGGTGGGCCAGGAGGAGGAGGCGGCGCGCGCGCGGGAGCAGGCGGCCGCCGCGGCAGCGGCCGCCGCCGCGCGCGCCGTGCAGCAGCCGGCGGCCGCGCAGGCGCAGGCGCCTGCGGCCGCGCAGGCGCAAGCGCAGCCGGATGCCGCGCGCGGCGACGGCTCCACCGTGCGCGGCGTCGCGGCGCGCGTTGCGCCCGGCGCCGCTGAGCTGGAGAGGCGGTGCTGGGCGCGCCTGGCGGCCGCGCAGGCGCGCGCCTGCCTCTCCGGCCCTGCGCCGGCGTTCTTGGGCGGAACGGCGGCAGCCGCAGCAGGGTGTGTGCCCAACGGCGCGCGCGCGCGTCGAGACCTCCCACTCCGTCCAATCGAGACCGGACCCCCTGCGCGGCATGCCCAGCACAGTGTGCGGCGCGGCGCGCCGCTGGCTCGGGGCCGCCTGAGCGTCTGTGTGTGCGGGAGCCAGTGCGTGTCACAGGGGCGCGCTTGAGGGCGGCGGCACACTGGCGCCGCGTGCGCGCGCAGGAGGCCGTCGCGGGGCTGCTGGCGGACGAGGCGCAGAAGCGCGAGCGGCGCCAGCTCGACAAGTTCGTCAAGCTGAACGTGCAGCAGATCTCCGGCACGCAGCAGCAGGCGCGGCGGCCGCCCCGCCGCCCCGCCCGCGGCCGCGCCTGCGCAGCGGGCCTGAGTGCGGGTGGCGGGCGCACAGGCAGCAAGCGCTCTCCAGACACCCCCGGGAACCCCCCCGTCACCGGCGCGAGTGCGCGGGCGCGCAGGTGGCCGCCAAGTCGGCGGCGCTGGCGCAGTTCCTGGGCGGGCTGGCGGGCGAGCGGCGCGCGTATGCCTGCCTGCAGCTGGCCGCCACGCTGGTCAGCCAGGCCGAGGCGCAGGCGCGGCGCGCCCGCATGCAGGCCGGCGCTGCGGGCGACGCTGAGTCGCTGCAAGGCCCCAATGGCGCTGCGCTCCGCCGGCGGCTCCCGGGCGGCGCGCGGCCGGTCGCAGGGCGGCGCGCGCTGCGGGGCGGGGTGCGGGCGTGCGCGCTGCTGCGCATGCGGCCGCGGCCCGCTGAGGCGCGCCCGACGTGCGCGCGACAGGTGGCGCTGCGCCACGAGTTTGCCTTCCCCCTCGCGATGGTGGCGGCAGCTGTGGCCGCCGCGCACGCCGACTTTGCGCCGCTGCTGCTGGCGCGCCTCTTCCATGTGCGCGGCCCCACGCGCGGCGCGGCGCCCGCCTGTGTTGCGGGCGGGCCAGGCTGGTGTGCTGGCGCTGCGCGGCGCGCCCCGCAAGCCTCCTCCATGCGGGGCGGTGCAGGGCGTCTGCGCGACCGGCGGCGCGGTCCCGTGCCACCCGCGCTGCCGGGCGCAAGCGCCCGGGCGCGGCTGCGCATGAGCGGGTGACCCTAATCCTCCCCCTGGCGCCGCGCGCGCGCAGGCGTGCCCGCTGGCCGTGCCGCGGTACGCGTCGCTGCGCAAGGGCGCCGACCCGGCGCAGCACCTGCGCGCCATGGCGTACCGGCAGCGCGGCGGCGCGGCCGGCGGCGGCGGCGCGCCCGGCTGGGAGTCGACGGACGAGTACGTGACGCGCATGCAGGGCTACATCGCGCTCTACGCCGCGTTCCTGCAGGCGGAGCAGCCCGGCCACGCGCACGGCCTGGAGCACGGCTGGGCGTTCTGCGCGCGGTGCGCGCCGCGCCCGCGCTGCCGGGCGGCACAGCCTGCTCGCCCGGCGCCTGCGCATGATTTGCCGCAGCTGCGCGCAGCGCGCGCCCTGCTCGCGGCCGGCCCCGCTGGCGCGTCGCCCTGCGCGAGGGGTGCGGCGCGCCCGCGCGCGCGTGAAGGGCCGCGCCCCCGTCGCGCAGGCTGCTGAACCAGCTGCCGGCCAACCGCCTGACGGCCACCGCGCTGGACGCCTTCCTCAAGGTGGCCGGCTTCCGCATGGCCGCCGCGTACGGGCGCCAGTTCCTCAAGCTGCTGCAGGCGCGGCCCCGCACGGGGGCACTATTCTGAGTTCAGGCGCCGCGCGCGGCGCGTGTCCGCAACGCGCGCCGGTCGCTCCGCACGCTGCTGGGCGCATGACACTGCGGCGGGTGACCGCCGCCGCGAGCGTGCCCGCCAGGGACACACAGAACCTGCACGGCCGCTTTTCAAGCGGCGCCCGAGTTTGTGTGGAGGACCTCCCCCGAGCCGCGCGCCCGGGCTGCACGGAGCGGCGACGCGGCGGCGCGGCCGCGCAGGTCCTGGACGGCGCGTTTCTGCCGGAGCTGTCGCGGCAGGCCGACCCGGACGCCCGCGCGGTGCACTCGCGGCTGGGTACGTACCTGCGCGCGCGCGCCTGGGAGCAGGAGCCAGAGGGTCGCGCGCTGCCGCGCTCCGACTCCTCCTCGTACGACCGCGCCTGAGCGCAGCCGTGTCGCCGGGCGGGCCGTCGTGGACAGGGCAGCGTCTCCGCTCCCTGTGGCTGGTGTACCGATATTGCGAGCGGCCTGCGGGATGATTGTCCCGCAGCTCATGTTTAGCAGCACGCTCCAGCGTTGTCTGGTTTCGGAGGTCGCTGCTAGCGGTGTCACACTCTGTCCAGAACCTGTGCACTGTGAGGCTGCCAGGAAAGACCAGGTGCGCGGCCGACACCCGGCGAGGCTGAACGACACCCGGGTGCCTGTGCTGCCGCTCTGCGCCGCGTGGTGGCAGGCACGTTGCTGGCAGGCCTCACTCCCCGGGGTTTGTCACCGTCAGCCTCGATGCGCAGATGATGTCGACCAGGAACAATATGTAAAGCATCACACGCGCGTCTCGCACTCCGCCGCCTTTTCGAGCCTGGGCCCTCGGGCGTGCCTCACCAGCACGGCCCAGAGAAACCATGCCTATCTGCATCTCAGGCCCAACCAAGTCGCGAAGCAGCAGAGGCGAACCTCGCCCGACACGCAGCCTGGAGGAGCAGACCGGCAGTGGGCCAGGTGCGGCACGCGCGCTCGCGCGCTCGCGCGCGGCGCGCGCGGCCGGGCCGCGCGCGCCGCCCCGCTCGCCCGCCAGGGCGCGCGGCGCGCGCCGCGCGCTCAGCCCGCGTGCGCGCGGTGCCCCGGGTGGAAGCCGCTGGGCGCGGCGCCCGACTGGCGCGCGGACGCCAGCTTGGCCAGCCGCGACAGGTCCTTGCCCCAGGTGCGCTCCGCGCGCGCGCGCGCCCGCGCGTCCTGGATGCCTGCGCCGCGCGCGCGCCGGGCGCGGCCCGTCGGCGCGCCTGCGGCCGCGCCCGCAGCTGCGCCCGGGGCCGCTGCGGCGCACGAGCATGCGGGCGGCGCGGGCGCGTGGCCCGCGCGGCGCCCCACGGCACCGGGGCACCGCGAGCGCGTGCGTGGGCCGGCTGGGCTGGGAGCGCGAGGTGGCGGTGCAGCGGCGCTCGCCCGGAGCATCACAGGCCGCCGGCGGGTCTGCACAGCAGCGGCGGCGCGTGGGTGGGGCGGGCACGCCGCTGGGCGCGGCCCGGAGCACGCCGCACGCACCCGAGATGCGCTCCGAGTCGGCCTGGAAGGCCGCCGCCACCTCCTGCACCGTGCCGCCCAGCTGCGCCTTGCGCTGCGCTGCGCTCGCCTGCTCCTGCTCCGGCGTCCGCGCGACCTGCGGGCGCGCGCGCGCCGGCCCGGCGTGGGCGCCAGGCTGCGGCAGCGCATGCGGCGCATGCGCAAGCGACGCGGCGGCGGGCGCTGCCACGAGGCGCGCGTTGGCCCCGCGAGCGTGCGCCGCCATGCCAGAGACGGTGACCGGCGCATGCGCCATCCTGCAGTGCTCGGGCAGCTGCGCAAGGCATGACCATGCGGCGAGGCGTGGCGCGCCATATGCCGAAGGCCAGGGCGGTCGCAGAGCGCGCGCGCACGGCCTAGCGCAGCGCGGGCCTGGCTCGCACCGCGGCGGCGGCGCCGCTCTGGGTGGCAGGGTTGACCAGGAACTCGAGCGCGGGCACCTTGGTGAGCTCGGCCTTGAGGCGCGTGCTCGCGGGCGCCAGCACGGCCTCGTACAGCCAGCTGCGCGCGCGCGCGCGCGCCACCCAGGTCGGCCGCCTTGCCGGGGGCAGCATGCGGGGCTCGCCGCGGGGACACCGCCAGGCCGGGGCACCGCCCACAGGAGCGCCGGGCCTGCCGCGGGGCGCGCCTCGCGCCGCGGAACTGTGGCAGTACCTGCGGCCCCGGCGGCGCGCGCGTCAGGCCCCGCTGCTGCTCCTGCGCTGCCCTTTTGCACGGCGCGGGGAGGTCGCGCTGTGCGCACCAGCCAGGCGAGGAAGACGGCCTTGGCCTCCAGGTAGAAGGGCACCCTGCGGGGCGGGCAGGGAGCCCGTGGGGGGCCCGCACGGCCAGGAGCGCCCGGCGGGCCGCCCGGCAGCGGGGCCGGGCGCACCACTGGAGCGCCGGCCACAGGCACGTCTCTGCTATCTGCACGAGCGAGAAGATGAGCCAGTACACCAGCCACTGCGCAGCGCATGCCGGCCGTGACGGCCTCGTTCGTGGCGCCCCCGGCGGGCGGGACGACCTCCCGGCAGCCTCTGCGCGCCTGGGTGTCGTCCACGGTGTTGCTACTCTCCACTGCAGCCAGGCTAAACCATGCGGGGTAGACGAGGCCGAAGAAGAGGCTGCGCGCGGCACACCCGACCGCTCAGCGTCGACAAGCAGGCCCGCCAACCTGCGCCTAGGCCCCTGACGCAGTCACGGCGCGACCGGAAGCGCCAATGCAGCAGCCGACACCACGCCCCGGCGCCGGCAGCCTCAGCGCATGATGCATGCATGGTGCGCACTTGAGCGCACGCGGCAGCACAAAGCGGAGCGCTGCCGACGCCGCCGTCATGCTGCGGCTACCCCGTCAGACTGCCTGGGGAGTTTTGCAAACACTCCAACTTGGCTCTTACTGGGCAGCCTTCTTCCTCTCTCTCTCTGACACACGGATGCAGCAGTCAGAAACTCAGCAGGCCTCAGTCCTAGCTCTCTATCTCTGCGCTCTGAGTCAACTCTCCACCCCCTGCACCACCCGTCGCTCTTGCACGTGCTTGCAAGCCAGTGTCCTGTCCGTTGCTGCGTATCAGCGCAACTTTGGGCGCCGCAGGCGGGAGTCCCAGCTCAGCCTGACGAGCCTGGGCTTCTCGGTCTCTGAACCACAGGCGTCAAGGCCAGACCGTGCTGCGGCGCCTGCGCAGCTCGGCCGCGGGGGCTCCGGCCGGCGCCTCCCGCCTGCGCCCCGCGCTTGATGGCCGAGGAGGATGCCGCCACCGTCAAGGAGCCGCTGGACTTGATACGGCTGAGCCTCGACGAGCGCATCTACGTCAAGCTGCGCGGCGACCGCGAGCTGCGCGGCCGCCTGCATGTGCGCCTCGAGCACGCACCACAGCTCTGCTGCTGCGGCCAGGCAGGCAAGCGACGCTGCCGCTTTGGCCGGCGGCAGTCCCAGCTTGCACCGCGCGCCGACGCAGGCATACGACCAGCACTTAAACATGATCCTGGGCGAGGTGGAGGAGACGATCACCACTGTGGAGATCGACGACGAGACCTATGAGGAGATCATAAAGGTGCGCGCCGGGCGCGCCGGGCTGCTTGCCGCTGCGTGCCCGGGCCCCCTCGTCACCTGAGCGGGCCGTGCTGTGTGTGGCGTGCAGACGCAGAAGCGCGTGGTGCCCTACCTCTTCGTGCGCGGCGACGGCGTGATCCTGTGCGCTCCGCCGCTGCGGCAGTGATACACTGACTGCCGCCTGTACCTGGCCGGCAAGTAGCCGCAGGAGCGCTTGCACTGAAGCAGCGTCTGCTTGCTGGTGGTTTGTTTTGCCGAGCAAGGCGCCTGTGCACGCCTCTGATGCTGCGGGCGGTGGCGGCCTGCATAGTCTGTAGCATGTTGGCCTGCTGCAGGGCCGGCTGTGGGCGTGTTTAAAGAGCCCGACAGCTGGTTTTTATTCGATGTGGGGCAGTATCATGTGACCACCTCATATACATGTCAGTCGCGTCTCACTGGAAGAGGCTGCGCCCTGCATGGCATGCTTGCGGCTGTTGCGCACGGGCCGCAGAAACCGAGCACGAGCTGCATGCAGTGCGCCGCAGATGTGTCCTGGACACATATTTTGCATGTGCACGCATGCACGAGCCATGCAGGCCGCCTGTGAGGCCGGCAGGGCCTGCATGACAGAAAAGCCAGGTCACCGCAGGCAGCAAAACCAAGTCACAGGACTGGGCCCTGCGGGGCCGCCACACGCAGGTCCTGGCGTGACCCCGGGCGTCTATTCACATAGTTCGGTGGGCTGCCGCGCAGTCGCTGGTTCAGAGCGCGCGCATGCGGCGGCAGGACCCCAAACACTGCCATATGTGCCAGGAGCGCAGCAGGCTGCCCCGTCTGCGCTCCACTACCGGCAGCTGCTTATTAAATGCGCGTGCGCAAGACTGCGGGGGGCCACGGCCGGGGTGCTTATGTGGCAGCCAGGCCTCCCCAGGAGGTGCAAACAATGCAAAGGCATGCATGCCGGAATAAACGCATGCGCCACCATGCGCTGGCGCAGCAGGTCACCCCCAGTATGTGCGCTGCCAACGGGAAGCGGCCAGCTGAGCCGCTCGCAGGCAGTGGGCGCTTCCTCTCCGGCCTGTGCATGCTGCACAGAGGCCTCAAACTCAACACACACGCTCGCCCGTCCTCCATCCCCGCACCCCGCCTGCATGCGTCACCTACATCAACACCAAAACCACATTCAACCCTCGGGCGCCATGCACAAGCTTCCAGGCAGGCGGCATCTGCACACGCACAGCAGCGCCTGTGCATGTGCGCAGCGCAGAGCCCTATAGGAGCCTAGCCGAGGCCGCCGCAGCCGCCCAATAGGGGAAAGCCCACACTCCGCTCAGATGGCGACCCCCCGTGGTCGCAGGCGGGTGCCCGTCCCCCAAACGCTCTCCCCAGCTACTTTACAGGCAACAGAGCCAAAGAAAGCAGAGTCGCTCACGGGCGCAGACTGACCCTTGCCGGCCCCAAAACGCAAGGCTGGAGCCTGACCATTGCAGCAGGGGCGCCGCTGCCCGGCATGTGCGAGCTGCACAGCATCCACAGCGGCGCACTGAGAGGCCGCGCCGTGGAAGGCCCGCCGCCGATCAATTCAGCTCCTACTGAAAAATTTAAAAAAATTGGGGCATGTTCCCCACAACCCTGCGCGCGGCCGCCCCTGGCAGGCTCCGGGGCTTTATTGACGTGCCCACTGCGGGCGCCTCGGAGCCGTCAGCTGCAGGTCCGCAGCGCTGAAACGCCCGGCTCGGGCACACGCGAGCTCATAACCACAGCATGAAAACAAGCACCAGCTGCACAGCGACCATGCCTGTGCACTACTCTAGTATTAGCCTACCCAGGCGCGCCCTCCCCGCCTACTGACACTGGCGCGCCGCCGCCCACGCCTGCTGCTGCGGCACCTGCAGGGTGGCCTGCGGCGGCCTCGGCCGGTGCGGCACAGGCAGCCGACCCAAGCAGGCCCGCTGGTCGCTGCTGCGCGGTCGCCGCGGGCCCCTGGCGGCCCGCGCCGCCCGTCGCCGGCGGCGGCGGCGGCGGCGGCGCCGCCGCAAATCTGGGCGCCGGCGCCACGCCCGCCGGCTGCGCAATCTCGCCGGCCGCCGCCACCCCCGCCGCCGGCCCGTCGTCGGCGACCACGGCCTGCGCGTGCGCGGCCGCGTACGGCAGCTCCTGCGCGCGCAGCTCGCGCAGCAGCTCGCTCACGTCGACCGGGCCGGCCGCGTCGGGCGCCTCCGCTGCGCGCAGGTCGCACAGATACGCGCGCGCGTCCAGGCCGCCGCCGCCGCCGCCGCGGCCGCCGGCAAAGCCGGGCAGCGGGGGCGCGTCGGGCGGCGCGGGCGGCAGCGGGTCGGCGAGCAGGGCGGGCAGCCGGCCGCCGCTGCCCAGGCCCAGCAGCACCGGGTCGTCGCCGCCGGGCGCGGCCAAACTAGGCATGCGCGCCTCCAGCTCGCGCAGGAACGGATCGTCCTGGTGGTGCGGCCGCGGCGGCTGCGCGCCGCCCGGCCGGCCCGGCCGGCCGGGCGCGTGCGGGAAGAGCGCGGCCGCGGGCCGGCCAAGCGCGCCGGGCGCGCCGCCGCCCAGGCCGGGCGCGAACAGGTGCGCCTCCCACTGCTGCAGCAGGCGGTCCGAGGCGCCCGGCGCGCCCAGGTCGAACGCGTCCAGGCCAAGCGGCAGCCAGGGGCGCGCGCGCGGCGAGCGCGCGGCCGCCGTGCACTCGCCCTCGTACACCGCGGCCGGCTGCTCGAAGCTGGTGTGGTCCTCGCTGCTGCTGCCGGACTCATCGCCGCGGCCCTGCGCGCCAGCGCGCCGCCCATTCACGGCCCGCTGGACGTTTCACAGCCAGGCGCGCGGCGCGCAGGCCAGGGCGGGCACGCGCCTGCACGAGCGGGTGCAGATGGGCCAGGTGCGGCTGCGGCAGCGGCAGCGGCGGCGCGCTGCCCGGGCCCAGGTGCGGCACGCCCGGCCACACGACCTCCGGCACCAGGAAGGCCGCGCTGCGCGCCGCCGCGCCGCGCAGCGGGCTGCCGCCGAGCAGCCCGCACGTGCTCGCCCAGCCCAGGCTGCTGTGGAAGCGCGCCGACGCGAGGCCCCTGCGCGCGGACGCGCCGTTAGAGCGCGCGCCGGTACAGCTTCCGCGCCCGCTCCTGCCGCGCCGCGGCTGCGCGGGCGCCGGCGGCGCCGCTCGCCCTGGGCCCTGCAGCCCAGGCGCCGGCGGCCGCACGGGCGCGGGCGGCGGCAAGCTGGCCCGCGATCCGCGACAGCTAAGCAAGTTCGCGCGGGTGTCCCGGGCTGCGGGGGCGCGGCGCGGGCGCGGGCAGACCTGTCGGACGGCGCGCAGATGCCCTGCAGGCGCTGCTGGCCGCTGGTGCCCAGCACGCTGGGCTCCTGGTCGGTCATGATGAACATGTCGGTGTAGTGTTTGGGCTTGCGTTGCCTGCCGGCGCACGGCAGCGGGCCGTGAGCGGCGCTGCGCCCTGCCTGCAAGTGCACGAGCGTGGCGCGTGCGCCGCAGCGCCCGGCGCAGCACGACACGCGCGGCTTCTTCAGGAATGAGCACAGGTCAAGCAGTCTCTGGCGCGCGCCGCAGCGCGTCCGGCGTCGAGCACAGGCGCACCTCTTTGTACGCCTGATGCCGTCGGGCTCCCTGTCGCTGTCGTCCAAGTCTACGCCGCTCGCATGCCCCGACTTGTTGCGGGGAGTAGTGACGCCCGTGCCCACCACCTTGGGCGTCTGCAGGCCCGCGGCTGTGCAAGGCACACCACGCGTCAGCCTCGGCCTGCTGGTGCTCGGCGTGCGCGTCCGCGGGCTGTTCAGATGCGGCCTGCATGGGTATGCCAGAATCTGTACGACCGGATCCGCGAAAGCCGGTGCAGCTGGCGCCGGAGCTGGCGCCGGTCGGAGGACGGCCGGGTGCACGCAGAGTGACAGTCATAGCGGCCGCTGCGCGCCAGCTGCTGCGAGCAACCCGGGCCAAAACTTCGAACTCTGCATCTGCCAGGTAAGGCGCGCCTTCCATCAGCTTTCTTCGCAGCCAGTTGTTGTTGTTGCTGAAGGTCGGCGTGCCGTACACCACCTTGAACTTCGCCTGCGGCGGGCGCACGGAGCGTGAGCTGGCCGGCCATCTGCATCATCTGCCGCACTGATCTCAGGCTCGGCGCGCACCTGGAGCTCCTTCTGTCCCCATCGGGCGATGTCCTTTGCGATCTCCCGCAGGTCCTTGGTGCCGAACGCCACCTCGAGGTCCACGTTGGGCAGCTCATGGCGCAGCAGGTGGCTCCTCGACTTTTTCACTACCTTTGCTGCAGCGTTGGGCACCTCCATGCGACTCCCCCCCACCCGGTGTGTACACTGTGCTGTGCGAGGCCACCTTTGCAGAGCAGACGCTCAGCCCGACCTCAAGTTCATGGCCTGGCAGCCTGGCAGCAACGGGTCTGCACAGACCTAGGATGAGCTCAGCAGGGTAATGTGTCCTTCCCGACCTTCAGCTCCACCAAGCTCCGAGGAAAGGGAGCTGCCTGCGCTACACTGCCACGTGCCTCGGCATCCATGGGTGCGACGCTGCTGGCCCTGTCCGCCGGGGTGCCCCGCCAGACGCTCGCGGCCGCGCGCACCTGCCTGCTGTGCCCGGCCAGCACGAGCTACGGCGCGGACTGCCTGCCGGCCCGCCAGCTGGGCCGCACGCCGAGGCGCGCGTTCGCGTGCGCGCCGCGCCGCGCGATGCCCGCCGCAGCCAGCGCCGGCAACGGCGCTGCAGCGACGGCGCCTACCGGGAGCCAGCGTGCGCACGCCCAGCACCCGCAAGGCCAGCTCGCCTGCGCTGTGCGGCCGCAAATGTGTGGCTAGGCCTGCATTGGCCCTGCATTGGCCCTGCATGGGCCCCCGCATAGCCCCCTCGGCGACCGCGCCGTCCGTAACGCAAACGTGCGCCGCTCAGCCGAACGTGCTGCCGTGCCGTGCGCAGCGCGCCGCGCAACCGACGAGGCCAAGCGCGCGCTGGTGGACCGGGTGAGCGCTTTCATCTTTGACTGCGACGGTGCGCGCGCTCGCTGCTGTGCGCTCGGCACGGGCCTGCCCCTGCACCCCCGCACCAAGGGGCATCCGGTGCCTGCCACGGCCGGGCGACCATTGGTCCCGGGCCTGCCTGACGCCGGCCGGCCCGGGCGCGCCCGCTCGCAGGCGTCATCTGGCGCGGCGACTCCGTAATTGACGGCGTGCCGGAGACGCTCGACATGCTGCGGGCAATGGTGCGCTTGCTGCCGGGGGCTGCTTGGCCTGCCGCTGGACACGCGCCTGGGGAGGCGTTTTCATTGCTTCGGAAGGTGCTGCGCGCCCTGCGCATGCGAGTCAGGCGGGGTTCCTGAACCCTTGCACAGTCACGCGGGGTTCCTGAACCCTGGCGCCGCCCCGCGCGCGCAGGGCAAGAAGGTGGTGTTTGTGACGAACAACTCGACCAAGTCGCGCGCCGGTTACCTGGGCAAGTTCACCAGCCTGGGCCTAAAGGTGGCGGCCGAGGAGATCTACTCGTCGTCGTACGCCGCGGCAGCCTATCTCGAGTCCATCAACTTCCCGAAGACCAAGAAGGCGCGCCCGCGCACGGCTCGCGGGGTCCCGGACGCGCGCGCCGCAGGGCGCCGCGTCACAGCGACACAAGCAGGCCTGGCTGCCGTCGCTGAGCCCGTTCCGGGCGAGCAAGCACCCAATAGATGGCGGCTCGCCACGCCGTGCGGGGGCCGGAGCGCATGGGGTGCCTTGCCGCGCATTGCTGGAGCTGCGCACGCAAGCTGCCGTGCGGGCGCCGCGCACGCCGGCGGGGCCTCGGCGAGCGAGCGCTCGGGCCCGCGCGCGCGCAGGTGTACATCGTGGGCGAGGTGGGCATCCAGGAGGAGCTGGACCTGAAGGGCATCGCGCACATCGGCGGCCCCGAGGACGCCGGCAAGACCATCTCGCTCAAGCCCGGCTTCGCGCTGCCACACGACCCGGATGCGCGCCCCGCGCCCGCGCACGTGCTGCCGGCCCCGCCGCGGGGTTTGCCATGCGTCCGCGTGCAGCGCAGGGCTCTGTGCGAGCAGGGGACGTGCCGCCGCAGCGAGGTTGGCGCTGGCACTCGCCTGCCAGCCTGATCCATCCATTAGAGCCGCTGGGCGCCGTCGCATGCTGGCCCCTCGGCGCAGAATCCCAGCCTGGAGCCAGCGCCCGCGCTGCGCATCAGGCGGGCGCGCGCGCCGTGCTCGGCGGCGTGACGCGGGCGCACGGCGCTGCAGGTGGGCGCGGTGGTCGTGGGCTTCGACCGCCACATCAACTACTTCAAGATCCAGACCGCGCAGCTGTGCATCAGCGAGAACCCGGGCTGCCTCTTCCTCGCGACCAACCTGGACGCCAAGACGCACCTCACCGACGCGCAGGAGTGGGCCGGCAACGGCGCCATGGTCGGCGCCATCAAGGGTGCGCGCGCGCGCAGCTGGGCCCGCGCTCCTGCGGTGGGGCGGGCCGCGGCGGGAGCTCGCGGTGATACGCTAGCGGGCCACCGGGTGCTGGGCGCTGTGGCCACTGAGGCGGCGGGCAGTTCTTGGCGCTCTGTGCTGCCGTGCCCCTGGGCCGCGCCGTTGCTTCCACCGTCCTGAATAGGGTAAAACGAAGCAGGCCTGTCGCGCTGCGGCGCACGTGGCGCGCGCGCCGACGCGCGCGCGCCGGCGCGCAGGCGCGGTGAAGCGCGACCCCATCGTGGTGGGCAAGCCGGCCGAGTTCATGCTGGCCAACATCGCGGCGCAGTTCGGGCTGCAGCGCGGCCAGATCTGCATGGTCGGCGATCGCCTGGACACCGACATCCTGTTCGGGCAGCAGGGCGGCCTGTCCACGCTGCTGGTCCTGTCCGGTGCGGCCCCGCGCTCCAGCAGGCAAGGCAGAACGGCTCCTGGGGGCTGGGCGGGCCGCGTGCGCAGAGCGGCGAGCCTGCCAAGCCTGCCACGCCTCCTTGGCGGAGCGCTGCGGTCCGGGGCAGGTTGGCGCGTGGGCGCCCCGGCGACCTGCACGCAGTGCACGTCAGCGGCAGCGCGCATGTCGGGACACCGCTCCATTGGCCAGAAGCGGCGGCGCTGACCCCGCGTGCGCGCGCCCGGCAGGCGTGACGACCGAGGCCCAGCTGCTGCACCCGGAGAATGGCATCCACCCGGACTTCTACATGTCGCAGCTCTCTGACCTGCTGTCGGTCCAGCAGGCGCCCGTGGCTGCCTGAGCCGGCCGCCGCGGCGCTCCTGGGGCGGCGACTCCCTGTTGGGGCCGGGGCGGAGACGGGTTGCGACGCTCGGCCTTGTGTGTCTGGACTGTGTGCAAGGTCCGTGCACGCGTGGAGCCAGACCCTATGTTACATACGTACGCCCCGCACGCGAGGGCGCGAGGGCAATGAGCAGCCGCACTGCTAAACCACATGCGGAATGCAACCTAGGACCGCGGATGCCCTGCAAGAAAAAGAAAAGCGACATGCGCGCGTGCCGCGCATAACCCAACCCACCGATCACCCCGGGACCGAGACAGGACACAGGGCTCAGGACAGGGCTCAGAACAGGAAGACAATGCCGTCGTTGATGCGGATCTTCTGGTCCTGCGCCACGCACTCGGCGATCCACATGATGTTGCGGATCTCCTGCTCGCGCAGCCGCTGGTACGCGAAGAAGACGGAGTAGTGGAACTGCTGCTCGAACGTGTCGCACAGCCGCCGCACCTCCTCCTCGAACAGCACCTGCACGCGGCAGCGCTGTACCCTTGCGCACGCGGCCCGCACATGGGCACCCAGAAGGCCAGCGCGGTCTGGCGTGCACGCCGCGCGCGCCTGCCGGCCCGCCGGCAGCACACCCAACATGGTCGGCAAACTGGGTTGCCCTCGGCCGTGCGCCCAGGTTTCGAAAACCCCGCCCGGAGCAGCTGCAGGCGCGGGCTGCGCAGGCGCCGGCCTGGCTGGGCGCCGCGCGCCTTGTCCAGCATCTGGCTCTCGCCAAAGCCCAGCTTGGTGAAGATGGCCTGGTACGGCGGGCACTTCTCCATGGCAGAGCGGATCTGGTCAAAGTCCTCGGCCGCCGCCAGCTCGTGGTGCCCGTGCGGGTACAGCAGCCCGAAGTTGCTGTACAGCTTGCGCCGGTCATCGCGCGTGAGCTCGGTGCCGATGCTGTTGAGCGTGATGTTCAGCGCGCGCCGGTCCGCCTGCGCCACACCCGCGCCGCGCTCGACGCTCGGCGACACTGCGCGTGCGCGCAGGATGCCCGGACATCCCTAAACTGCGGGCCCGCGCTGGTGCAGCAGGAGCATCAGCAGCTGGTTGCTGATGACACTCTTGGTGACTTTCTGTCAAAGTTGTACCAAGGGACGTTTGTTCCTAGATGACCCGTTGCCAGATCGGCCCGTGAGCCCCTACATGGGTTGGAGCAGCGGGGGCGGGGCGGCACCTCGAACGACAGCAGGCCGCCCATGACCTCGGCGGTCGCGCCGCCCAGGCGGCGGCAGAAGGCCGCAAAGTCGTCCAGGTACGCCTTGTACAGCGTGTTGCGCATGATCTCGATGTTCATCTCGTCCAGGTCCTCTGCGGCGCGGCCGCCCTGGCGTCAGCGCGCCCGCACGCGCGGCCGCCCCCGCGCCGCCGCAGCAGGCACACCGTCTGCAGGGGCCGCACAACGTGTCCACCCCGGCCGCGGGGTTTGTTTGGGCGCCAGCTCTTTCCCGCGGCAGGTGCGACGCTCTCCGCACAGCAATGAAACGCTGGCCGCGCGGCTCCCGTGCCCCGCCGGCGAGCTCCGCACCGCGGGCCTGCCGGGGCGGCGCGCGCACCGGCGGACAGCGACTCGGAGAAGTAGGGCGCGAGCGGCGTGTCCACCAGCACCAGGCGGTACAGCTCGCGCATCGAGCTCGCGACCGCCAGCGTCGCGATCGAGTCGAACATGCCCAGCGGGTTGCACTTCTCCAGCAGCTCCTGCGCGCGGCGGCGGCGGCCGCGGCACCGTAAGAGGCAGCGTGCCGCTTTACAGAACTTGCGTCCGGCCTTGCAGTCGTCTGGCCTTGCAGACGTACAGACACACTGCTGTCAACCTGCCTCTCAGCGTGTCAGAGACAGGCGCACTTCACGGCTACATAAGCTCGCAGCCGCGCCCGGCCGCCAGTCTGTAGGCAGGGCTGCTGCGTGCGCGCTGCAGTGAGCTGTGCGGCAGGAAGCCCGGGACTTGCGCGCATGCGCACATGCACGTCCCGCTCGTGCAGCGTGCCCGTGACGATGAGGACGACGTTGTCAATCATGTGGCCGTAGGTGCAATAGTCCATGAACTCGCCCAGCGGCTCGGCAGCCTGGCGCCCAGACACTGCAGCTTGAGCGCGCGGCGACGTGGGAACCCTGCAGCTGTGCGGCAGGCCTGCAGGGCGCCGGGGGCAGAGGCAGGGCGCGCACGTTGGCGCGCATCTTATTCCAGTCGTCGACCAGCTTCTCTGTGCAGCGGTCCACGATGGTGGTCGTGTGCAGCGGCGAGGGCTCGTTCGCCAGGTACGGCCCATAGTCGGTGCCCGTCTGCGCGGGCGCGCGCGCGCGGCCGTCAGGGGCCTGCGGGAGGGCGCTGGCGGCAGGCGGCCGGCCGCAGCGGGTGCGCGCTCGGCGCGCGGAGCGCGGCGCACCAAGTTGAGCTTTATGTCGTCCAGCGTCTCGCACTGGCACAGGTTGTTGTAGTCCGCGGTCGTCAGCAGGCCCGAGCGGTGGCCGCGCACCACGCCATCTGCGCGCACGGCGGGCGAGCGGGTAGGGCATCTCACCACGTGATCGCCAGGTCGGGCGGGCAGGAGGCTGGTCGACACCAGAGCGGTGCGAGGTGCACTGCACAGCCTCATGGACGGGCAACAGGCTTGCGCCTCCTGTCGAGCGCTGCACGCGCGAAGCAGCGAGGTCAGCGAGGCGAGGCGCCCTGTCTTCACAAGTGCGCACCCAGATAGCCGTCCTGTACGTTGAACCAGAGCGCCTCCGCGCCCCACATGGCGCTGTCCTGGATGCGGCCGCTGCTCAAGGACTGCCACTAGGGCTAGCGCAACCCGCGTGCGGCGCCCTCCCCAGGCTGCCTTCAGAGTTCAACTCGTGCACGACCAAGAGCACTCGCCACCAGCCTCCTAAAGTTGACGACTTCGCAAAAAGAGAACTGTGGCAAAGGCTGGCCGCCCGGTGCACCTTCCACCCGAGTGCTGACCCCGGTGAACGTCCTCCGGGCAATTTGCATGAACATGAGCGTGAACGCCATCGAGATCATGAATCTAAGAGCTCTTGGGCAACCTGGTACACTACGAGAACACAGCGTGCTTGCGTCCTTGCGTGCTTGGTGCTGCTGCCCATCATGACGCGTGGATGCGCCCATCTCCAGCCCCGGAGACAACAGTAAGTATGCTTGCTTATGTTGAATGCAGTGCACACAGGCCGGCCGCGGCCCGGCACCGCCACTCTTTGCGCTGCGACTGCCAAGAGCGCGCCGTCCCCCCACGACGCGGCGCATCCAAGGCGTTTGCATTCAAGGGGCTGTGGAGCAAGCTGCAGCGGAGGGAGGAAGTGAGCAATATCGCGTTCAGTGACGACCTGGAGCGAGTGTCGCCGGAAGTAGTTACGAGCGCCGGCCAGTCCCGCTTGACGTTCCCTTGCGCACATTGAGTGCTTACCAGACGCCACACGCCACAGGTATCGGCGCTGTGGGCGGACGCGGGCCTGTCCCGCGAGCCCGTCAAGCCAGAGCGCATAGCGCTGGCGTTGCGGCACTCGTTTGCGCTCGTGGCGGCCTTTGCCGCCGAGGGTGACGGCCAGCCAGACTGCGGCCAGCTCGTGGGCCTGGCCAGGTGAGAGCTGCGCGCACAGCTCCGGTCAGCGCGGACGTCCCGCGGCCGCTGCTGCAGCGGGGCTGCGGCCACCCTCCTGACCGAGCACGGGTCGGCTCGGCAGGGCCGTGTCGGACGGCGCGTTCGCGGCGTCGGTGTGTGATGTGGCGGTCGCGCCCGCGTTCCAGCGGCGGCGAATCGGCCGGCAGCTGGTCGAGCGCCTGGTGCGCGCGTGCCTGGCGCGCGGCGCTGCCAGCTGCGTCGTCTTCCCCCACCCGCGCGAGCGGGTGCGCGTGCCGGCAGGCGCTCTGCCAGAAGCCGGCTGCGCTCCTTGGCTGGCGCTGGGACACGCGTGGACCGTGCTCGCAGAATGACAGGGGCGCCGCTGCGCAGATGTTCTTCTTCCGCGCGGGCTTCCGGCTGACGCGGAGGTAACTCGTACAGCTGGGCCGTCCCGTGGTGCATGCTGCTTGCCCGCACACAGCCACTCACCGCGCCCTCCGCCAGGTACTCATACATGAAATGGGATCGAGAGCTGCTCACGGACGCTGCCCGCGCGGACATGGGCCGCTGGGGCCGCAGAAAAGTGCAGCGCTCCCTGCGGCGCGACGAGCTCTGATAGCTGGTGCAGGCTGCGGCGCCGGTCGCGGGCGCTGTCCGCGCTGCCGCGGCTGAGGCTGCCTCTCGGGTAGCGCAGGAGCGCTCGTGTGCACACAGTGTCACACGGTGTTGACTTGTGCGGCCCCAGCTGATGCCCGGACCCATGTGCCATTGCCACCGCCAGCCGGGGCTCGGGCGCTGGCTCTACAGTGCATGCAGCGCTGCATGCGCCGGCTGGGGCGTGCATGTGCCTGCCACGGACTCTGCAATGCATGTGCATTTATGTGGTGCTTGACCGGCTGCACACTCACATGGACACATGCATCTAGCTTGTGAAGCATCAGGGTCAATGCCACTGCACAGCCGGGGCTGCCGAGCCAACTGCAGAGAAGTGCTCCAGCGCCAGTTCCATTGTGCAGAGAGTGTGAGGCTGTCATACTCGCTGCCGCGCCGCGCCTCAGCAGAGCGGACACAGAGTCTGTAGATGCGCTCGGAGGCAATCGGCCATGGCCGCGATAGACCACCTGATGCAGCTGCGGCGCAGCCAGGACCCGCAGACGCCGCCGGACTGCGTCGCGCGCTTCATGTGCACCAAGCACTCGTGGCGGGGCAAGTACCGCCGCGTCTTCTGCATCACGCCGCACATGCTGGTCACGCAGCACCCTGACAGCCTGGCCATCACCAACACGTGGAGCTTTGTGGGTGAGCCGGACATTGATGCAGTCAGCGTGGGTGCCGGCGATGCGGAGGACCAAGAATTCACCTTGTCCCTGCGCCAGGACGCAAAGGCGCGCGCTGCGCCAGCCCCCAGGGCCTCCATGGGGGTGCAGCCTGTGCAACGCCTGCGTGCCTGTCCGTGCATGCGACTCATCGCAAGCAGTGGAGCGTGGTGGCCTGTCCACGCAAAGGCAGCGCCCCTGCCACGCTCGCGCGCGCACGCCGCAGCCCCGAGGGGCGGCCGTGCGGCAGGGCAAGTACAAGCCCACGCGCTTCTCATGCAAGCAGCGGGCGGCGCTGCTGTCGGTGCTCTACCAGTGCATGGCGCTCGCCGCGGAGGCCGGGCTGTGCGGGGTCGCCACCAAGATCCTCGGGCGCGCCCCCGGCGCCCGAACAGGCGCCCTGCTACACCGCCAGCGGCGGTCCTGAGCGCCCGGGAGGGCCAGTGCAGCAGCGCCCCGCCCTGACCCGCTGCCGCAGCGGGCACTGCCTCGACAGGCCGCCCCGTGCCACGCTTGCCGGCGCTTGCCGGCTGCCCAGGCCCCGCGCGCTCACCGGGGGCCTGGCGGCAGGTCGCCCTCGACGTTCGCGGCGCACAAGCTGCGCAAGGGCGTCTGGGTGGAGTGCCGGCTGCGCGTAACGGCCTTCGCGGTGGAACGCCTGGACGCAGCGGGTGCGGCCCGCCCCTGCAGCCGCCCCCGCCTGCTTTCCGGAGCATGGCTGCCTGCCGGCCGCGCGGCGGGCCCGTCCGGCGGACGCAGCCGGCGCCCTGAGCGCGCCGAACAGCCCGCACAAGCTCGAACGCGCCGAGGCGTGCATGCGCAGCTAATGTGCCCGGCGCGCTCTGCCGCCATTTTCCATGCGCTGCGCGCCCGGCAGGCGCCGTGCGCTGGCGCCTGGACACGCGGCAGCTGGCGTCGCCGGCGGCGCGGCTGCTGGCGCCCGCGCCGGGCGACCCGGGCGCCGCGTTCGCGCTGTTCGGGCGCGCCGGGCGCTCGCCGCGCGTGTACGCGGCGCGCGACCGCGAGGGCCTGCTGCGCGCGCTGCAGACCACTGCGCACAACCGCCTGGGCATCACGCTGGCCGGTGCGCCGCTGCGCGCTGCCGGGTGCGCGCATGGAGCGCGGCGCCGATGAGAGCGCGAGCACGGCGCTCAAGGCAGAAAGCAGGTGCCCTGCTGCAGCCATGCACCCCGGCGGCCGACACGGTAGTAATGCAAAGTGTGCCAGCTGTGCTACGGCCGCGCGAGGCACGCGCACGCGCGCCTGTGTGGTGTTCGGCGCCGGAGCTTGGCGCACGCCCGGGCGAGCGAGGCGGCGTGCGCGCGCGCGCGCAGTGGACATGCAGGCGGCCGTGACGGGCGCGGCGCTGCTGAGCGCGGTGGCGGCCGCGGAGCGCGAGCGCGCGGCCGCGCCGGGCGAGGCGCCGCTGGGCGACTGGGCAGCCGTGCGCATCCGGCCCGACGCGGCCGCGCCGCTGGCCACGCAGGCGCTGCTGGCCCGCTCCGACGACGCGCAGGCCGCCCTGCAGGCGCGCCGCGCGCCAGGCGAAGCCCTGCTGCCGTGCCCGCCCTGGTGCAGGGCTTGCAGGTGGCCTTGCGGGCGTGAGGGTCGCCATTTGCAGCGGCGCTGGGATGCGTGGCGGGGCGGGCTCCTTCTGCGCTCCTTCTGCGCGTCGGACAGACACTGGGTGTCTGGCCGCTCGCGCTCGCACCACCCACCAGCCGGGCCCACTTTCACACCATGCAAAACGGCCGAGGGCGGCGCAAGCGCGTCAGCGCGATGCTGCCGGCCACGGGTGGTCCGCGCGCGGGCAGGAGGGCGGCGAGGGGCGGCGGCGCAGCGTGGCGCGGCGGCTGGTGCTGACCGCGGGCGCGCTGCTGGAGCGCCGGCCGGCCACGTACGAGGTCGCCGAGCGCCGCCAGCTCGCCGCGCTGGCCGCGCTGGTACGCTCCTCGCCGCTGGCTGGCCTAGATATGGTTAAGGGTTATGGCGCGTGTAAATCTGTCAGAATAGATGCGCCCATGCATGTGGCCTCCGACGTCTCCAGCCGCCGTCCATGCCAGTGCGCGTGTGAGGCGCGCCGGGGTTCGGACGGGGCTGGCGCCGGCCGCCGTCCGCGGCGTCCGCATAGCGGGCCGGCGCGGCCGGCGCGCAGGTGTGCTTCGCGGCGGAGCCCACCTGGCTGGCGTTTGAGTGGACCGACGGCGCGCCGGCCGCCATGTATATCACGCCGCACCGCGACGCGCTCGCGGCCGCCGTGCTGGACGCCGCGCAGGCGCGGCGCCGGCCCATCGCGCGCGCGCCGCGCCCCTCCGCCTGGCTGACTAGCAGTGTCGCAGGCAGCTTAAGCCTGCGGCTGAGTGCGGGCCCGCGCTAGGCCGGCGGGCCGCTGTGGAGGCGGCAGCACTCCCCTGCCCAGCCTGGCGAGGCGGCGCCGATGTCGGTTGTGCTGAGGTCGTCGAGGGGACCGCCGTGCTCGTGTCATTGCATGCAGGGGCTGTGCCGGGCGGCCCGCGGGCGTCAGCGGGGGCGCACGGCCGCAGGTGTCCGCGGGGCGCCCGATCCCCGTCCTCGCGCAGCACACGTTCCCGGGCAACGTCATCCTGTCCGCGCGCGCGACGTCCGGCCTGGCGCCGCCCTCGCTGCCCGACGCGGAGCTCGAGAAGCTGTGCCTGGCGCACCTGGCCGGCGCGCCCCCGCCCCGGGGCCGCTCGCCCCTGGCGCGCGCGCGCGGTTCCTGCCATCTGGTGTGCATGCAGTGCGCCCGCATGTTGCGGCACAGCACGAGTAGTCAGCGATACGGGTTGCAGCCACAGCCGGTCAGCATTTGGACCAGCAGTTCTCTCCCGCTTGCCAATCTTGCAATCTTTGTTGAGCACAGCCCAGGCTGCATCTGAAGCCGTGCATTTTGCAACCACTCTGTGATACGACCATGAGCCTGGTCGCGCCAGCTTAAGCAGCCTGTGCTGCGCGGCGCAGCGGCGGCCAAGGAGGCGCTGGCGGCGCTGCCGGATGCGCCGGCGGACGAGCGCCGCGGCGGCGGCGGCGGCGGCGGCGGAAGCGCCGCCGACGCGAGCGACGCCTCGTCCGACCAGCTCTCTGGTGCGCGCGCACCCTGCGGCGCAGTCCGCGCGCTTGCCGGCTCCGTGGCCCATGGATGGTGGGGAAGGAGGAGGGCGCTTGATGGCATCTTGGGCGAGATGCTGCCTTGCATCCGTGGGGCTGAGGGCGCCCAGCCTGAACCAGCTTGCAAGCGCACAGAGGCTTGTGCGCATCTCTCAAGTAGCCTGCGGTTCAGTGCTGGCCCTGGGGCCCACTGCGGCACCACTGCTGCAGGGCCCCACTCCGGCATTACGATTGCACTCCCCGCACCAGGCGCGCCGCTCGGGGACGCCGCTTGAGTCAGCATGCGGGGCGCCGCGGCCACGCAACATGGTCGGCGCCGCATGTCCCCCAGCACTGGCGCGCAGCGCAGGGGCCTGACGCCGCGCGGCGCCGCGCAGTGGGCTCCCCAGAGGCGGTCCCGCGCTGGCGCGGCGGCAACCTGCTCGCGCACCGCGACCGCGTCGGCGGCGCGCGCGGCGGCGCGCTGCGCGCCGCGCCGGCCAGCCAGGCCGCCAGCCAGGCGCGCGCGCTGCTGGGCGCGGCGTTTGCGGCGGCTGCTTGCCTGTCGGGTGTGCTTGCGAGCCTCCGCATCTCAACATTTACTGTTATAAGCCTTGCGCTCTTTGTTACACCGTGCGCTGCGCTCGGCATCCACGCATGCGCCCCCGCGCCAGCCACCACTGCAGGCGAACCTGCTCCTGGCGGCCGCGCGCATCGCTCCGCGCGCATGGTTCTACCTGGCGGCCGGTATAGGTTATGCACCCTACCCTACCTGGCGGCCGGCAGGAGGCCGTGCAGGAGCTGCTGCAGCGCGTGGCGGAGGCCAACGCGTGCCTGCCATACGCGGGCGTGTCCGCGGCCGGGCGCCCGGAGGAGCCCGCGCTGGTCGCGCTGCTCAGCCTGCTGCCGCCGCCGCCGCCGCCGGGCGCCGACCCGCCGCCGCCGCAGGCGCGGGGCCTTTCCCGGCCCTCTCCCCAGAGCTGACGGGCGCCAGGGGCTTAGCTTGCCAGCCCACGTGCGCTCGTGCTGTGCTGTCCAGTGCTACAAGCATGGCAGCTGTGGTGGCAGCCGTGCAGCGTGCTGCTGCTGTTGTCGCGCATGTCGCCGGACTTGCAGGCCCTCTGGTGCTGCCTGGGCGCCCATAGATCTGGATCTGGATTGGCCCTCGACGCCACGCGCGCGCGCGCGGCAGGCGCGCGAGGCCGGGCGCACGATTGCCCTGCTGCAGTGCCTGCAGCGCCTGGCCACGGCAGGCGCGGTCGCGATGTCCATCGTCGCGACGCCCGGTGCGCCGACTGGCCGGTGTTCATGCGCGACAGTTTGAATGTGACCATTGCTGGCACTGGTGCGGGTGATACAAATGCTACCCTGCTCGGCGCCAGTCGATGGGCACATGAGGTTGTGAGCCTGGCGCCTCTGCAATTATCAGCTGGGTGTGCCGTCGCTGCATCGCCGGCGCTCCCCCGCGAGCTTGGCGCCAACGCGGCTCGCACATTTGCGCTTGAGCGCGCGGGCGCGGCGCGGCGCAGGCTCGCTGGCGCGCGTGTTCGGCGCGCTGGGCTGCGGGCATGACGGCGTGGCCGCCGAGGCCGCGCGGCTGCTCACGCGCCTGTGGGCGCCGGCGGCCGCGCGCACGGGCGCGGCGCCCTGGGCGCTGCCGCCGCCGCCCGGCGGCGGCGGCGAGGCGGCCGACCCGCGCACGCTGAACAGCGCCGAGGACAGCGCCGCCGCGCGCGCCGCCAAGACCGCCTGCCTGGCGCCGCCGGGGCGGTGCGCGGCGCCGCCGGCAGCCAGGGCGGAACGCATGCATGCATGCTGGCTGTCGCAGGCATGCCCGGTAACAAGGAGAGGGAGGCCGCGTGCACGTGCTGCCCCCGGGCGCAACGCCGTCGCCGCTCGCGCGGCAGCTGACGCCCGGCATGCGCTGGACAGCGGGAGCTTGTTATGCGGGAAGCGCCCGCATGGAGCAGGTCATATGCGCGCGGGGTGCCCTGTGAGGAAGCCAGGTGGCCGAGCGGGGTTGAGGCGGGCTGACGCAACATGTCGGCAGGGCGGCGGCGCTGCTGGGCGTGCTGCGCGGGCGCGGCGGCGGAGCCGGCGGCGCGGGCCCGCTGGCGACCATGGCGGCCGCAGAGGCGCTGGCGGCGGTGGTGGTGGAGCCCGGCGCGCGCAGCACCGACCCCATCCTGCGCCACGCGCTGCTGGCGGAGGCCGGCGCGCTCGGGCGGCCGCTGTTCGCGCTGTTCGCGCACCCGGCCGGCACGCGCCCGCCCCGCCCGGGCTCGCCGTGCCCCGCGGCGCACAACTGCCTGTGCCCCATATCTCGCACATGTGTGTGTCCAGGGAAGTGCAGCCCTGCAGCGCCGCTGGCCTGGCCTGCCGCCGGTTGGTGCAGGACGAGGCAGCGCTCTGCTGAGCACGCTGAAGCGTCCCGTCCACCGCAGTGCTGGCTCGTGTCTCCTGGCCCTGCTCTGCTCTGACCCTGTCCTGTCTTGCTGGAGCTCCAGAGACACAGCTCGTAGCGGAAAACGCCCTGAGGGCGCGCGCCGCGCAGCGCGCGTGCCGGACGCGGCGGCGCTGGTGATGCGCGCGGTGGCCGAGGGCGGCGCCAGCGCGGCGGCGCCCATGCGCGAGGCGGCCCTGACTGAGGGCGCGCTGCTCACGCACCTGCTCGCCGCGCTCGTCGGCCAGGCGCGCACCCCGCCCGCCTCACGCGGCCGGCCTCATCCAGCAACCCGCCCCGCCTCCCGGCGCCCTGCTTGGGGCACAGAGCTTCTCTCGCGGCACCGGTGACCGCGCATGGGCCACCCTGCACGGCTAGCATTCAGCCGAGGCCGCCAAGCCTGCGTCGCGAGGGGCGCCATGCCTGCCAGGCTCGCAACACCACGGTCGTCCGGGCCATGCCACAGAGCGTGCGGGCGGATCTGAGGTCGCAGGGCGAGGCTCTGTGTGAACCCACATCTGGGGCGCGGCACCGCGCAGGGCGCGCGCACGCAGCTGAGCCGCGACCTGGTCGCGCTGTGGGCGGACGAGTACGGGCCGGCGCTGGCGCTGCTGCGACGCACGCTGCCGGCGGGGCTCATGCGCTACCTGGGCCAGCCGCGGCCGCGGCCGGCGCCCGCGCCGCGGCTGCGCGAGCCGCCCGCGGACGCGCTGCCTGCGGGGCCAGAGCGGGCACTGTCGCCGCCGCCGTGGGTGCGGCCCGCCGCTCGCCTGGCCCCGCGTGGCTGGCCGCATGCTGCTGGGGAGGTCACGCAGAAACTCCAGTAGGGGTGGCAGCAAGAGTGGTCATGTGCATGTGTGCATGTTTGAGTGCCGGACGCGTGTGGTCGAACAAGAGCTGCTGCTCGCATGCCCCGTGCACCGCAGCGGCGGCCAACCAACCGCGCTCTTGTGCGCCGGCAGACGCCTGGGCGCAGCGCCGTGGCCTCGCCGCTGAGCCCGGTTGCGAGCCCGCCGCTGTCGCCGCACTCCGTTGAGGCGGCCGCGCGCCGCCGCGCGCTCAGCCCCGCGCCCTCCGGCGAAGCGCCCGGCCGCGCGCCGCCGGACGACGCCACCGCCAATGGCAGCGCCGGTCCGGGTGCGTGTGATGGCGCGTGCGACGGCGCTGCCGGCCGGCCTCACGGGCTTGTGGTCGCTCAGGGCCTGCATCCAGGGCCTGTCAGCGCACATGCTTGCAATGGGGATGCTCTGGCGGCTCCCTTGCCCCTTGCCCTGACACGCTCCTGCCGGAACCTGGTGCGTGAGCGCGCTACGCGGGCGGCCCGCCCTGCACGCCCGCCGTCGTGGATCGAGGGCGCCAGAGGCCGTCGCCTGCGGCGGCAGGTGCTGCGCGACCCGAGGCAGCCGACGGCAGCAGCGGCAGCGAGGCGGGCGGGCGGCGGCCCCGCGGCGCGGCGCCGCGCCCCGGCACGGCGCCGCCGGCCGCGCGCGGGCTCCGGGGCAACTGGGCGGCGCTGTGGGCAGCTCTGGACAAAGACCACTGCCATGCAGGCCTGATCTGGAATGAGGCCACGCGCGCGGAGCTGCGCGAGGCGCTGCAGGCGCGCCCCGCGGCCGGCGCGCCCGCCGCCGCCGCTGGCACAGAATGCACCCCTGGCCTCCCTCGCGCGCCTTCAAGGATGATGCATGGGGCGCCTGGCGGCTGCGCCCCGTACGCGTGAGGGGTGGCTGGGCTGGCTCGCGCCCGGCTGTGCGCTTGGTGCGCCAACCTTTCTGCCTCAGAAAGGCGCCAGCCCCGGGCAGCTCGGCGTGCGCACGGTGGGGTCTGCTTGCACGCTCAGGGTTGCTCGCGCGGCGTTTGAGCCCCGCGACCGCGCCGCGCAGGCGGAGGCGGCGGTGCTGGCGGCGGACCGCGCGCGCGGCGCCGGCGGCGCCGGCCGCGGCGCGGCCTGGAACCATGGCGAGTTCCGCGTCGCCTACGCCAGCCTGGCGCCGCACCTGTGCCTGGGCGGCGTCTATGTGCGGCTGCTGCTCGAGGGCCTGGACCAGGTGACGCGCGCGCAGTGCCGGCGGCGTGCAGAAGGGTAGGGTTTGGTTAGGGTCTTGGATTTGAGCGGGCCGACTGCAGGGTTGGGCGGCCTGTGGTAGTCCGCCGTGCCCCGGCGCGTCGCCCTGCAGCAGTGCCGCTCGGCCCCCCCGCGCGCCAGGTGAAGCAGCGCGCGACATACTGTGGTTTGGGGGTAGGGGCTGGGACAGCGCCATGCGCTGAGGGCATGCGGGGCGCCAGGGCGCGGTGGACAAGGTGCCGGCGCCGCGCGAGGTGGTGGCCGCGCTGCAGCGCCACTTCCTGGGCGCGGCCGACCCGGAGCTGCGCCGCGGCGCCGGCGCCGGCGGCGACGCCGAGGCCGAGCGCATCCTGTGCGCGCGCGCCATGGCCGCGCTGTACCATGCGCACGCAGCGGCCGTCGGTGCGCTTCCTGCCCGGACCCTGGCTGGGGCGCGCTCCCGCGCGAGGCAGGCGCTGCTGTGGCCTGGCGGCCGGGCGGCCGCGCGGGAGAATGTTGGCTCTGCACACGCAGCAGGACTGTATCGTACATTTAACTTTGCCTCTATATCGTAGACTCCATGCAACACCCTCCCAAGGAAGTGGCGTGCATCTCGCTGCGGGGCCTGACCCGCTTCCGGTGCCGGCTGCCGCCTCGGCCGCCGCACGCACGCTTGTTCAAGCGAGGTCCCCTGCATGCGCACGGGCCTGCACAGCTCGCGCCGGGCCGGCGGAGCGCAGCGCCTTGCAACGCCCCTGCGCAGCTGCGGCACGGCCTCACGAGCGGCGACTGCAGGGCATTTCGAGGGCGTTGCGCACGTCGTCGCGCTGCTGGACGCCACGCTATCAAAGCCGCTGCGGCACAGCCTGCTGCGCCTGGCAGAGGCGCTGCTGCTGCCGGCGGCCGCGCGCGGCGACGAGGCCGCGGCCGCCGCGGCCGCCGCCAACGCCGACGCGTTCACTGCCGCGGGCGGCGTGCAGCTGGCCGTGGACCTGGTCGCCGGTGCGGGCGGGAACTCGTCGCTGGGGGAGGTTTAGGGTGTTGGCTATGGCTTGGGGAGGTGTTTCAAGGACAGCACACACACCTGGGCGCCGATGTGGGCTGGCCCGCAGAGTCGTGGCTGAGGCAAGGTTGGCATCTGCTGGGGGTGTCCATGGTGGACGGCGTGTGCCCCCGGACCGCCGCCCAGCGTCACTGGCCGCGCGCGGCGGGATGCGGCCCGTCGCCCGCCAAGTGCGTCTGGCAGGGCGGGCGCGGCGCGGGCCCCGCCTCGCGCGTCGCGCGCGGAGCGCCCTGCGGCCCCGTCCATCGCCGCACTCCCTCGGAGCGGCAGCGGCGGGTCGCCGCATGTCTCCCGGTGCACGGCAGCGAGCGCATCGCAAGAAGAGCACTTGGCCCTGCGCATGGCGTGCAATTGAGCACTGGGCCCTGCGCGCGGCGTGACCGCGCCGCAAGGCGGGCGCCAGGCGCGCACGAGGCGCGCGAGCGCGCGCTGGCGCCGCTGCAGACGCAGCTGCTCGCGTACACCAGCCACGCGGTGGAGGTCCGGGAGTGGTTCTACTGGCCCGGCGAGGGCGGCGCCGGCGAGCGCGCCGGGCCGCTGACCAAGGACGAGATCAAGCACCACTTCCACCGCGGCCGGGCGCGCGCCCGGGGATTGCGGCAGCGCGGCGAGCGCGAGGGTCGGCGCGCCGTCAGGGGGCGCGCCGGGCTGGCCGGGCACCAAAGGCGGGCTTTGCAGCGCCTGCGGCTCTTGTATGCCCAGAGCGCGAGGTCGCGCAGGTCTGGCATGCGCCCGTGTAAATACCGTCCAAATTCAGTCCGTGTGCCAGTGCCGAGGCACGAACTTGGCTTGCAGTGCGTCGCCGCGCCCACAAGACCCTGCGCGAGCCGGCACGGCCGGGCGGCGTGACCCGATTCCCCGGCGCCGCGCGCGCGCAGATCGACATGCCGACGCGCTTCTGGGCGGCCGGCATGGCCGAGCCGCAGCCGCTGGAGGCGCTGCGGGAGCTGCGCTGGCTGGTGGCCACGGGCGCCGGTGCGCGGGCCCTGCTGCGCCCAGCGCGCTGGCCGACCTGCCCCGCAGCGCCCGGCTTTCGCAGCCTGGTCAGCGGCGGCGCAACGCCGCCGCAGCCCCGCGTCCGCGGCCCACAGGCCCCCGTCTGCCAGGCCGGCATGGTCGTCATGCGAGCGCCCGGGGCGCTTGATGCGCGCCTCAAGCCGCTGCGGCCCGGCCTGCCGCGCCGCTGCCGGCGCACGCAAGGGCGGCGCCGCGCGCAGGCACGCTGGGCGCGTTTGAGGCCGCAGAGGTGGCGCTGCGGCTGCTGCACGCGCTGGTGGCGGGCCAGGCGGCCGCGGACGCGGCCGGCCGCCCGCTGCTGCCGCTGCCGCGCGCGCGCCGCGAGCTGGCCGCGCCCGCCAGCCTGCCGCACCTCGCGCAGGCGCGGCCCGCCGCGCCGTGCCGCCGCAGGCCCAGGATTGCGCGCGGCGCAGGGCCCCGGCTCGCCCGCCGCGCCATGCTCAACCTGCAAGCGGCGGCCAGCGACCGGCCTGGTGCCGCAGCACTCCACCGCGGCATGGCGCGCATTCCTGCACTCCATACGTCCCGCAGCGGGCCGCCACGTCGGCGGCGCCTGCGCGGCGCTCCGGATGGAGGCCGTTGAGCGCCGGTGTGCCTGGGCGCCTAGTAGGATGGCGCCGCGCGCGGATTTATTAGACTAACTCTACCATAAACCTGAACCCAGCGGTGCGCAGGCGCTGCTGACGGGCGAGCCGGCGCTGGTGTCGCTGGCGGCGGCGCTGCTGGAGGAGGTGCTGGCGCCGCACGCGGACGCGCTGGGCGGCCTGGCGCAGACGGGCGCGCTCTTCTTCGCGCTCGCCTACTGCGGCTCCAACCTCACCGAGCTTGCGCGCCTGCTGCAGGCGCGCGCGGCGCCGCCCCCGCCCGCGCGCCCCTGCCCGCGGGCGCTCGCTTGGACAACGCTTCAACAAGGCTTTCGAGAGTGCTTCGACGAACGGCCTTGCCTGCACGAGCTGCTGCCTGCGGCGCCGCAACTACCACCAATGCGCACGAGCGGTCGGCGGAGCGGCGCGGCGCGCGCGCGCAGGTCGCGCACCTCGCGCAGCGCACGGGCGGCGGCGCGGGCGTCGAGGGCGGCGGCCTGGCCGCGCGCAGCGCGCTCGGCGGCCTGGTGCCCGAGGCGCTGCTGCACATGCTGGCCTCGTACGGCGCGGGCGCGTTTGCGGCCGCGCTCGTCGGCGATTCCGACACGCCCGAGCTCATCTGGACGCACCGCATGCGCGCGCAGCGGCTCGTGCCCGAGGCACGCGCGGCGCCCGCCCCCGCCGCGCGCACCCGGATGCGCGCCGGCATAGGGGAGCCGCCTCACTAGTGTGGCGGCACCCATCAGGCTGCCAACGTTCCGGGGGTGGGTGGCCCGCTGGGTTGCCAGGCGTGTGTTCGGGGTTGGGGCATAGGCGCCCGCATGCACACGCAGTCCGCCCAGGCAAGGCAGCTGCGGTGGCGGCGCGCGGGCGGGCGCGCGTGACGTGGCGCGCGGCCGCTGAGGCGCCCAGATGTACTGGCACCTGGGCGACTTGCCTACCCTGACCCCAACCCCATATGAGCTTTTGGGGGGCCACCGTTATCCACTAGGCCGCCGGGGCGCCCAGATGTACCGGCACCTGGGCGACTTCCCGCGCAAGCTGGGCGAGCACTGCCACGCTGTGTACGAGTACGTGGCCTGCCCGCCGGTCGCCTACCCGGAGCTGGCCGACGAGCTGTGGTGCCACCGCTACTACCTGCGCAACCTGTGCGCCGAGCGCTTCGCCGACTGGCCCATCGTCGACCACGTGCCGCTGCTGCAGGCGCGCGCGCGCCCGGCCCGGCCGCCCGCCCGCCTGCGGCGTGCTGCTCCTGCAGCACATCGTGGCCCGGGTGCCGACCCCCACCCCTGGGGCGCGCGGCCCCGCCACCGGACGGGATGCAGCGCCGTGGGCGGCAGCCGAGGCCGCGGCCTCGGTCGTCACGGCCTGCGCCAGCATGCGCCAAGGGTTGGAGCCAAGGCCGCGGCCAGCGGGCGCCCTCGCGCCCAGTCTGGCGGCAGGCGCAAGGCGGCCCGCGGGCGACGCCGGACCGAGGCGCGCTCGCGCGCAGGCGCTGCTGGACGCGTGGCGCGCGGAGGCCGCGCGCAAGCCGCTGGCGATGTCCGAGGCGGACGCGTGCGCCGCGCTGGAGCTGGAGCCCGGCGCCGACGGCGGGCGCGTGAGCGAGGAGGCGCTGCGCGGCGCGTACCGGCGCCTGGCGCGCCGCTGGCACCCTGACCGAAACCCCGCCGGCCGCGAGCGCTTCCAGGCGGTGCAGGCCGCGTACGAGCGGCTGCAGGCCGGCGCGGCCGCCGGGCAGGGCCCGCAGCCCTGGCGCCTGCTGCTGCTGCTGCGGGCGCGCGCACGCCCCCCTGCGCCGCCCGACTCCCTCCCCACCCCTTCCCGCGCCGCCCGCCGCACGCGCACGCTTGTGAGCCTGCCCTCCCGGCGCGCCGCCGCGCGCGCGGGCGCTGCCGGCGTGGGCAGCGCGCGGCGCGCCCTGCGCGAGGGCGGATGCCATGGCAGGCAAGCAGGGGCTGGCAGGTGGGCCTGGAGCGGCCGTGCGCCTGGGGGCTGCCCCCGGCACCGGCAAGGAAGGCTCCAGGGCGCCCTGCAGTATCCAGCGGGGGCGGGCCAGTGTGTGTGCCGCGTGGGTGCGGCTGGACGCGCGGGCAATGCGCATCGTATCTGAGGGCGCGCCTGCCCGTGCGCGGCGCGCTGACGCGCCGCGCGCGCGCCGCGGCGCCGTGCAGGCGCAGTGCATCCTGTACCGGCGCTACCCGGGCGTGCTGGCGCCGTTCAAGTACGCGGGCTACCCGCTGCTGCTGGCCGCCGTCACGCTGCCGCCCGACGAGGACACCGCCGCCGCGCACTTCCTGGCGCCCGAGCGCGCGCCGCTGCTGCAGGTGGCGCCCCAAAGCTTTTCCCGCGCCGCGCGCCGCTGCGCCCGCCGCAGCGGCCGGCCGAGCGCTGCCGAGCAGGGCGGCGCAGCCGGTGCGGGCGGCGCCTGTGCGGGAGGCCAGGCCCGCGGCATGCCTGAGCGGGCCTCCTGCGGCCAGGCCTGCTGCGCATGGCCTCGACGCGCGCCCCGGCGCCGCCGCTGCTCTGTCGGGCTGCGCGTCGCCCGTGACGCCAGAGCCCGCGGGGCGCGACAGAGCGCGGCGGGCGAGCCTGCATTGGTCTGCGGCTGCAGCCCCTATATGCTCCAACAGGCCGCACACAGTGCCGGGGTTGCGAACAGTGTCCCGCGCGGCTCCACCCGCTGCGGGGCGGCGCGCAGGCGGCCGTGGAGCTGTGCTGGCTGACGTGCGTCGCGTCGGAGCTGAACGGCGAGGAGCTGACGCGCGCGCGCGGCGTGGCCGTGCTGGGCCGCCTGCTGCAGCGCTGCCTGGCGGTGGTGCCGGCCGACGTGCCGCCGACCGCGCCGGCCGCCGCGATCGCGGCCAACTGCCTGCGCGCGTTCGCCGGCATGGCCGCCTTCCCGGCCGCGCGCGCCGAGCTGGCCGCCATGCGCGCGCCCGCAGCTTTTGAGGAGGAGGGTAGGGTTAGGGTCAGACGGGAGGCAGCAGGGCTGCGCCGATGCGCCTTGACAAACGCCGGCGCGTCTGTCTCGCAGCGAGCGCGGCCACGCAGATCGGTTGGGCGGCTGCTGCGTCCCAAGTTCCTGCTCTTGTTGGGACTGCGGCCTGGGGCGAGCAAGGGACGCTCGGCCCTGCCGCGGCAGCAACGCCGCCGCCCGCGCTCCGGCCTCCCCGACAGCGCACGTCTGCGCGGCAGCAGGCCGGCGCTGGTGGCGGACGTCGTGCGCGCGTGCGGCCTGGAGCGCGCGCACGCGGCGGTGGAGGCCGCGCTGCAGGCCATCACGCAGATGGCGGCGCTGCCCGCGCTGCAGGCGCGCGCCCTGCCCCCGCGGCCGGCGTCGCGCGGCCAGCTCAGAGGGCGCGCACGTGCGCATGCGCGGCCTCATGGGCGCCTGCCAGGGGGCACGGAGCCGCGGGCTGCTGTGCGTGTGGCGCTGGCGGCGAGCGGCACGACGGCGCCAGGCGTTTGTATCGAGCCGGGTGTGTCCGTGCGGTTTCGCCCCAGGTCGGGCGTCATGCTCTGCGGTCGCCGCGGCTGCAAAGGCCGGGGCAGCCAGGCAGCGCATGCTGCGGCAAAGGTAGGGTTAGGGTTTGAGCGGGGGTGAGGCGCGCCGGCGGCAGGAGGCGCTGCTGGAGGCGGGCGCGCTCGCGTGGGTGGTGCCGCTGCTGTTCGGCTACGACGCGACGCTAGAGGGCCGCGCCGGCGCGCCGCCGCCCGGCGCGTCCGCGGTGCAGGAGCTCGCGGCGGCCGACGGCATGGCGCTCGGCGGCGCGGCCGCCGCGGGCGCGGGCGCCGGGCGCGCCGAGGGCGCGGAGGGCGCGGACAGCGGGCCTGCCTTCCTGGGCCTGGGCGGCGACCGCAACGTGGACCAGGCGCGCGGCGCGCCTGCGGCCCCGTGGCTGCGGACGGGATGTCGGGCGGCGTGCAGGACGCCTGCGCGCGGCATGGCCACGGGGTCGCAGCGCGCTCGGGCTGCCAGGGCCGGGCCGCTGTTGCAGTGCGCTCGGGTCGCCGTGGTGTGTGCAGCGGTTGCGGGCCGCGGCCTTGGGCGTGCAGCGAGCGCCTCGCAACATACTGATCTTAGAGGTGCGGTAGGTTGCGCCGCGCGCGTCAGGCCGCATGCAAGCTGCTGGCGGCGCCGGCGCGCGGGTGAAGCGCGACCCCAGCAGGGGCAGATACGCACCGCCGCGGGGCTGTTCGTCAGGTCGGCGCTGTGGCGATGCGGCACGCAAGCACAGATGCCAGGCATTGCAGGTGCCAAAGGCTGGGCGCTGACCGGCCGCGAGCGCTCGCGCGCAGGCGGCGCGCAACCGGTTGGCAGCGCTGGCGGCGCGCGCGCTGGCGCGCCTGGCCGGCGCGCTGCCTGCGCCGCTGGACAGCGCGCCGTGCGCGGGTGCCGCGCGCGGCCTGGCTGCGCTGCTGACGCCCGCGCTGGCCGGCCGCCTGGGCGACGCCGACCCGCGCGCGCTGCTGGCGCACCTCAGCTCCAGCCTGAACACGCCGCAGGCGCGCCCGCACCCGCCCTTGGTTTGTTGCCGATCACTCTGGCGGCCCCAATCTGCTGGCCTCCTTGGGGCCCACTCCGCGTCCAAGGGCAGGCTGCGTCTGCTGCTGGCAGGCGCCTCAGGCCGGGGCGCTCGTGCTGGACGCGCATTATTCGTGGCTGATCAGCTGCGCCGGCAACCGCGGCGATTGGGGGCAGCTTGCCGGCAGGCCATTAGGGCTAGGTAGGGTTAGGGTTAGCGCCAAAGCGAGCCGGCGCGCGCAGATGGTGTGGAATGCAGCAATGCGCGAGGAGGTGCTCGAGCGGCTGGAGGCCGCGCGGCGCGACCCCGAAGCCGCGCCGCCGGCCGCGGGCTTCCGCTTCAAGGCGCTCGAGGTGCGCGCGCCCGGCGCATGGGGGCACGTGCGGGGTCCGCAGCATCACCAGGCTGTTGCGAGCAGACCGCGGCCTGGCGGGGCCGGCTGCATCATGGAGATCGGGTCGCCAGGCGGCGCGCGGCGTCCGGCAACCCGCAGCCCCCAGCTGCCCGGAGCCGCAGGCCGGTGGCGCCGCAGGCCGCCCGCATGCGCGGCGGCCACAGCAGGGTCGGCAAATCTCGCAACACAGTGCGCCGTGGGCGTGGGGCCCGGCCATGTTGCCAAGCGCTTCTGGCCTGCGGCAGGGGCAGGCGTGCCTGCGTGCGCGTCCGGCGCTGAGCCGGTGCTGAGGCCCGGGGGCGGCCGGCGCGCGGCAGGGCGAGCTGGTGGTGGCGGGCGTGTTCGTGCGCGTGTTCAACGAGCAGCCGGCGGCCGCGCTGGCGGACCCGGCCGCCTTCTGCCGCGGCCTGGTCACGTACATGCACGCGCAGGCGGCGCCGGCCGCCTTTGCGCAGGCCGCCGCCGACGCCGCCGCCGCGGCTCGAGGCGCGCCTCCCCCTGTTGCAGCTCAGGGGTCAGGGCTGACCTCCACACGTCAGCCGCTGACCGTGCGCTTTGCTGCGGCGGGTAGCATGCGCTGCTTGGGGGACACGCCCTGCTGCCGGCATCATGCCTGAAGCGGCGTGCGCGCGCCCCCGCCTCGGTGCTCTGCGGGCTCGCGCGCGTGTGCTGGGCGCGCACGCACGTCCCGCCAGAGCACAGGCCCTGCAGGCCCCGCACAGCCTCGCGTACCACCCTAAGCTCAACCCTCACATCACGCCAGGTGGCGACGAGGCGAAAAGCGCCGCCGCGGCGCGGCGGCGCGCGCACCTGGAGGCCGCGCTGGCCGCGCTGCGCGGCGTCGTGGACGCGCACGCGCGCCTGGCGGCGCTGCTCGCGTCGCGCTCCGCGCTGCAGCCGCTGCTCAACTGCGTCGAGCCCGCGTGCCGGCGCGCCCGCCCGCTGCGCGCTCAGCACAGACAGGGAATGGGCAGCGGCAAGGACCGGCCGTGCGGGCGGCAGGGGAGGAATATTAACCTAACCCTACCCTGTGCCAGGGCGGCCAGCACATCCAGGAGTCCCGCTCCAGCTGCGGTCCCGCCGTCTGTCATGCGTGAGGGGCTTCACGGTGCAACCGTCCCGCTCCTCGTGCGCGCAGGCGCCTGCATTCCGCGCCGGCCGGCGCCGGCGACGCGCGCCCCGGCGCGCCGGAGGCGGGCGCGGCGCCGCGCGCGGCCGCGGGCCCGGCGGCCGGCGACGGCGCGGGCGCGGCGGCGGCGCCCGCGGACGCGGCCGCGCGCGAGGACGCCGCGCAGCGCGCGCACGAGGTCAACATCGCGGCGCAGGCGCTCGCGGTGCTCGTGCGGCTCACTGCGCACGCAGGCGCGCTCCCGCCGCGCGCTGCGCCCGGCCTGCAGCGCGTCTCTCTGCTGCAGCTGACGCGTGCGCCGCCTGAGAGCGCACACGGCGCAGTGTGCAGCCCCGCCCGCTGACCAGGGCCGCCGCTGCTGCACTCCCGCGCGCGCCTCGTACCCTACACCCGAGCCAGGTCCCTGCTGCACGACCGCCGCTCCGCCTTTTGCGCACGCAGCCGGCAGGGGCCCGCCCGGCTCGGCGGACGCCGGCTGCGTGGCGCAGCCCGCGCCCTGCTCCACCCTACGGCACCCTCATCCTACCCTGTTCATGCGGCCAGCCGGCGCAGGCTGCGTGGAGGCGTTGGCGGAGGAGCGCGCGGTGCTGCTCGCGCTGTGGGTCGTGCACCGGCCGCCCAGCGCGACGTGCCGCCTGCTCGCGCTGCGCCTGCTGCACGCGCTGGCGCCGGCGCCCGCCGCCGCGTGGGCGGCCGCCGCGCACGCCGGCGCGCTCTACCTGCTGGCCGCGCTGCTGCCGCCGCCCGCCGCTGCCAGCGCGGCCGAGCGGGCGCGCGCCCGCCGGCCGCACCGGCTGCGTCCTGCAGCCGGGCGGCCATGCTTGGGGCCCCGCGCGCCTGTCCTCGCGCTCCCCCTGCTCTGGGCCGCACTCCAGCCCCTGCACAATGCGCTGGACGGAGCGCCCGCACACAACTGGGCAGCACTGCAGCTGTGGCGCAATCTGGCCTGCGGCCCGGGGGCGCGCCAGCAGAGGCGCGGGCGGTGCAGGATAGGGTTAATATGACCCTACTCTTTGGCGCAGGAGGCGGAGGCGACCGTGCGCGCGGCGACGGCGTCGCTGCTGGGCCGCCTGGCCGGCCAGCCGCTGCACGGGCCGCGCGTGGCGCTGCTGCTGGGCCGGCTGCTGCCGCCGGGCCTGGTCGCCGCGCTGCTGGTGCGCGCGTGTTGTCAACCCTATACCCTTACCTTACGCCCTACCCCTGCTGGACCAGCTGCTGCCTCTGGGCCTGGTCGCCGCGCTGCTGCTGCGCGCGCGGGGCGGGCGGCTGGGCGGCGCGCCGCTTCGGGGACGGGTGGCCTGCATCCCTGGTGCAGGCAGGCGCTGCGCGGAGAGGCGAGCATGCCCGCGTGCAGCGCTGCCAGTGCAAACAGGTCGTGCCATGCACTGGCGCATGGACCGGTCGGATCTCGCGATCGGGGTCGGCGGCTCAGGGCCTCGCCCCGGTCGTCCCCTGTGCAGGGCAGCCACGGCGCGCGCCAGGCTCGTCGCGCGGGCGATGCGCTACCCTGATGCGTACCCTAATGCGCGGCAGGAGGGCCCCGGCGAGGCGGTGCTGGACGCGCTGGCCACAGCAAGCGAGACGCCCGAGCGGCTGTGGAACCGCGACATGGCGCTGACCACCGCGCAGGAGGTGGCCGCGCTCGCGGCGACAGCGCGCGCTGAGCAGGCGCGACCCCACGCGGCCGCCGCGCCGGGCCGCGGCCGCGCCGGCTCGCAAGAGGCGGCCGGTGCGAGCATGCGCAGGGCGTCGCCTGGTCGGCCGCGGCCTGGCGAGGCGCTCGATGGGGAGGTCTGACACAGCTAGCGCATGTCTGCACAGCGTCTGTGCGGAGCCTGGGCGGGCTGCTTCGAGCGCTTGGACAGGCAGGCGCGCGAGCGCTGCGCTCGCCCGCGCGCAGGCGCGCGGCGCACGCGAGTGGGCGCTGCCCGAAAACTTCCAGCTGCGCTTTGAGAGCGAGGCGGCCGAGCTGTTTGTGGGCGGCGTGTACGTGCGTATGTTCCTGCGCGATCCGCGCTTCCCGCTGCGCAGCCCAAAGGCGCGCGGCCCGACTCGTGTCTGCACACGGCCTAGTGTGCTTCGCTGTGCGCAACCTGTCCAATGTGCACGCGCTCCCCGTCTTGACGGCCCCTCACCGAACCGACGTGCCCAGCTGCCCTGCTGCCCTGCGCTCCATTCAGCAGGACCCCCAAGTGCCCGCTGCCTTTGCCATGGAAGGCTTTACAGGGCCGTGAGGCGTCACAAGGCGCCTGCAAGGTCAGGCCAGAGCGCCGGGTGCCGGCCGGAGCGGCGACGGGCCGCGCGCGCGCAGGCGTTCCTCGAGGGCCTGCTGGCCGGCTACACGGCGGCGGCGGCGGGCGGCCGCGACGTGCGCACCGCGCTGGTGCTGGCGGCCGCGGCGGCCGCGCTGCTGGGCGAGCACCCCGGCCTGGCGGAGCACGGCGCCGCGCTCGGCTACACCGACGCGCTGCTGCGCGTGCTGGCCGCGCACGCGCCGCCCGCGGACGGTGCGCGCCGCGCATCACCATCAAGCCAACGGACCGGCGGGCGGCGTGCGGACACAGTGGCTGCGCATGCGCGCAGCGTATGGTGCTCTGCACGGCGCCGGCGTCGGCCGAGTAGCCTCAGCCCTGGGCGCCTGGGCGGCTGTGGCAGCCGCGCGTGTCTGGTCCCCTGCCGGCGCGCTGCATGGGCGGGCGGAACCGCGCAGGTTTGGCGGGGCGCAGTTGGATGGCGCAGAGGCCGCCGGCGTCCGCCCGCATGCGCAGCAGAAGGGCGTGTTGTGTGAGGCGTCGCGAGGAGAGTGAGGCAGGCGCGCTCGGGCGCGCGCGGGCGGCGCACCGTCGCAGGACCGAGCTGATGCGATGCACGCCGCGCTCGGCCGCGGACGCCAGAGGTGCCACGGGTGCGCAGGCGCGCCGGGCGCGGGCGGGCGGCCGAGCGATGCGGACGAGCTGGGCGGGTCGGCGCTGCGGCTGCTGCACGCGCTGGCGGCGGCGGCGGCGGGCGGCGAGGCGCTCGCGCGCGCGCGCCCGCCCGCGCTGCCGGCCCTGCTGGCCGCCATGCGCTGGGGCCTGGCCGGCAGCCTGCTGGCGCTGGAGACGCTGGCGCGCGCGCTGGCGCCCGGCAACCGGTCGCGCGACGCGCTCGTGGCCGCTGCGCTGGCCGCCGGCGTCGTGCCGCTGCTGCTGGCCAAGCTGGACTGGCGCCGCGGCGGCGGCGGCGCCAACGGCGGCCTGCCCGCCGCGGGCGCTGAGGAGCAGGCGCGCTTCTGCCGTGCTATCGCGCGCACGCGCGCCTTCGCCCGACGCGCTTAACAGCGCACAGCATGCTGCGCGACGTGGCCCCCGCCTGCACGCACGGCGTCCCAGGCAGCCGGCCGCCCTGCTTTGGGCCTTCTTTACTGCTGATCATGACAGCACTGTCTGGCGTAACCTATATGAGAAGAGGTTTTTCAGCCCTGAGCAGGGTTCAGCGCGCGCCGGCGGCAGGACCAGGCGGAGGCGGCGGAGCGCGTGCTGGCGGTGGCGGTGCTGCGCGCGCTGGCGGGCGAGGGCGCGCATGCGGCCGCGGTCGCCGCGCAGCTGGACGCGAGCGACGTCTGGGCGGCCTATCGCGGCCAGCGCCACGACCTCTTCCTGCCCGCCGGCGCCGGCGCCAAGGCGCGCGCCACCACCAGGGCGCCCTGCGCGGCCCCACGATGCGGACGGCCCGGCCTCGCAGCGGACGGACCTGTGTGGCCTGCGCGCCGCGGCGGCTGCCAGCATCGTTGAGCTCTGTGCTGCGCATGATGCGCAGGACGGGGGTGACGTCCTGTCTGCTGCATGTATGCAGGCTGCTTGCACATCTCACCAAACACAGCCGAGGCCCCCCCCCCGCGCTCGCAGATGATCCCATGAGCTGCAGGTAATGCCCAACTCCACGGGGGTGCAGCAGGGAAAACCCTGTGGCTGAGCAGGTGTGCGTGCCCGCCCGACAGGGCGGCGTGGTGGGCGCACTGGCCGGCAGCGAGGTCGCGCGCTTTGCGCTGCCCGCGCCCGAGCCGCCGCCGCAGGCGGCCGCCAACGGGGGCGCCGGCGCGTCTGCGCCGCCGCTGCCGCGCGCCGCCCCGGCGGCTGCTGCCCCCGCGCGCCCCGCGCAGCCGGGCCCCGGGCAGCCGCAGGACGCGACGGGCGAGGAACAGCGGCCCGCGCAGCCGCCGAGCACGGCTGCGCGCGCCTCTGCTGCCGCCTTGCCCGAGCCGCCGGCGACGCCGGCAGCCGGAGTGAGTCCTGCCGCGCCGCCCAGCGGGGCAGCAGCCCCGTCCGCGGCTGCCGCTGACCCGGGCCCGGCCTTGCCGGCCGCGCCGCGTGCGGCGGGCGGCTCTGGTGGAGCGAGCGGCCGGCCACCGGACGCGCATGGCGCGAGCGAGCGGGACCCAGAAAAGGACGGCGGCCTGATGCGCAGCCGGCAGCCGGCGCCCACCCCGGCGCCGGCCGCTGCCAGCCCGGCGGGCGCCGTCGGCGAGCTCCCGGGCGCCCCAGGCCCCGCGGGCGGCGGCGCGCATGCCGCGCCCAGCGCCGGGCGCGAGTCAGGCAGGAGCGAAGCGGCGGGGCTCAGTCCGGCGGCCGCGGGCACCGACGCCAGCGGCGGTGGGCCGCCGTCCGAGCCGGAGGCGTCTGTCGGGGGCGGGTCGGGCGAGCAGCGCGCGCGCTGCCCGGGCCCCGACCCTGGTCCATCCGTGCAGGCTGCGCCCGGCCCGCCCGCGCCCGCGAGCGTGGCCCGTGACGCGAGCGGCGCGGCGGCGGCGGCGGCAGGCGGCGCGAGCGCCGCGAGCGGCGGCCGCGGCGGCACGCCCGCGCCGCCCGCAGGGGCCGGGCGCCCGCCCGGCGGCGATGCGGGCGCGGCTGCTTCCTCGCGCGTCGCTGACGCCGGCAGCGACGACGCCAGCCGGGCCGGCCTGCACCTCCTGCCTGCCGCGCCGATGACGCAGCCGCGGCCGCGCGCCGCGGCGCCGGTCGCGGCCGCAGGCCCCGCGCCTGATGGGCCCGAGCGCGCGGGCGACTTGCGGCAGGGGGCCGGGGCTGCGCCGGCCGCGGCGGTCCCGCAGCCCCGCCAGGAGCCGCCCGCAGCGGCGGCAGCGCCGATGGCGCGCGGCCGCGCCGCGCGGGAGCAGGCGGCGCAGCCGGCGGGCCCCGGGACCGCCGGCCGGGCGGCGCCTGCGCCCGAGCGGGCCTCGGCGGCGACGGCGGGGCGCGCCGCGGGCGCCGCGCGCGGCAGCCTGTCGCCCGTGCGGCCGGACGGCACGCTCGAGCGGAATGCTGCGGACTTTGACCCGCTGGCGTGACCGGCAGGCGCGCGTGCACGCTGAGTCATTGCCTGACAGGGTATCGCGCCCACGTCGGGAGCTGCAGTGTGAGAACAGGGGAGGGGCGCCAGGCGCCCGATTATTGTTTGCAATGTTGCGCAGGTAGTAGGCAGGTGATTCAGTTGCTCCTTTGTACATCATGTACCAGGTGTAATGAGCAGCATGCCCATGCCGGCTACCTTTTTGTAGATCGCCAAAGCAGAATCATATCTATCGGCAGCATTTGGACTTTTATTCAATCAACAGAAAACCAGGCCTGGTCCCCGGAGCTCCGAGGAGCCGGGAGCCAGGAGGGAGGAGGAGTGTGTGTGGCTGCCTGAGCAATGCCCGCCTGCCTGCCTGAGCAGCGGGCGCCAGGCGCGGTGCACACGCGGGTGACCGTGCAGGCATAGCACCCGCCGCTGCTCGCCGGCATGCAAGCGCGGCCGGGCTTGCCGGCTGCCAGCCCCGCTGTGTGTGCGCCTGCCGCCCGCCCGGCCCGGCGGCCCGCGAGGCACTGGGTGCGCCTCAGCAGGGACAGCAGCGCCCGATGCCGCTGGCCTGTACTGGCAACCTCACACCTGGCGGTCCTCTCCCGTTGCTGGCTGGGCGGGAGGTCTTGTGGTTCATACAGTTACTGCTTTGTTTCGTGTGCGCTGGACTGTGCATCCTGCGCTTGGCCTCAAGCGCTGACCTTTGCGGCTGAGCGGAGGTGAATGCTGACGCGCAGGGTGCCGCGCCTATCGCTTGGGCCTCCAGGGCGTGCCGCGTGGGCCGCGGCCTAGCACACGGAGCGGAGGCCCGCGCTGCGCCCCGCCGCGCAGGCGGGCTGGCGCCTGGCGCCCCGCCAAGCGGCCGGCAGGCGAGGCGCACGCCGCTGCCCCACCGCGGCCCTGCTGTCCTACCTGCCTGCAAGCCTGGTGCCGGCAGGACGCGCGTGCCCGGAAGCTGGGCGCAGGCGGGACACGGATCGCAGGTCGATCGGGGCGGCCGGTCCGCGCCTGAGCAGCCTGGGCTGACGCGCGCTTGGATGGTGCTCCGAGCAGGCGCACCACTGGGGCGGTGCATACGCGAGCCAGGCGTCCGAGCGCGCTGCGTCGCACAGCCAGGCGACCGTCAGCGGGTGAGAGCGGCCCCGCCCAGCCCCCGTCCGAGCAGCCGGCGCCGCTGCCCGCGTGCGTATGCAACGGTCCTGGCCAGCACACTGTGCGCGGTCTTCTGGACGGCTGCCCTGGGACAGGCAGAGCGTCGCTGCCATGTGCTGCCTTCCAGCCAACCTTGCTGCCGCGGCGCGCAGGCGAGCACGCGCGGAGCCTGGTTACTACGCAGACGCGCCAGGCGGCCGCGCCGCGCGGGAGGTCTCGGGCGAGGCGGCGGCTGCGTGCGCGCCGCCGCCGCCGGTGAGCGCCGGGCGCGGCGGGGACGGGACCTCGGGACGCGCATGGGCGCCGGCATACCGGGAAGCGGACGGCGCGGCGCGGCGCGGGCGCCAGCCTGTCGCGCACATTGCCGAAGTGGCGGCGGCGCAATTCAGGCGCGGGCGTTCAGCAGCGGCGCCCAGGGCGGGCCGCGAGCGGGAGCTGGTGGCGGAGGTGGCCGTGGCGGCGCCGGCGCCGCTCGGCGGCGGGCGCGACCTGCGGCTGCTGGCGGCGGGCGCTGCGCTGGCGCTGGCGGCCGGCGCGGCGGTGCAGTGGCTCGGCCACCTGCCCTGGTGGCAGCGCGCGTCGCGCCGCTTCATCTGGTGGAGTCACGAGACGCCGGCGCAGGGCCCGTATGGCGCGTATGCAGGCAAGCTCCCCGCTTGCTCGTGGGTATAGGGTAGGGTAGGGTAGGCCATGGGCCGTACGGCGTGTGCGCAGGCGCGCCCGCGGGCCTGCTCTCGAGCCGTTTGGCGTGCGCCGTCGCCGCGGCGCGCGCTGAGCGCTGCTGGCGTGTGGCGCCGTTTGTCTGCTGGCTGGGCCCTGCGCGCCCGCTGTCTCACGCAGGCTGCGACCCTGCTGGCCCTGAAGCCCTGCTGACCCTGCGAACCGCGGCCGCGGCAGGCGAGCCGGACAACAGCACCACGGCGATGGTGCTGTACTCCGACAACGCCGAGGCCGTGGAGTGGGTCAACATGTGCTGGCGCAAGGCGCGGCGCCGCGCTACCCTAACGCACCATGCGCTGCCCCACTTCACAGACACATAGCTCCTCCCCAGGGGGGAGACTTACGACTTGCGTTTGCCCTGGCGTGAGGTGGTCACGTGCTGTCCCTGGCGCGTCGCGAGGCTGGCCGGCGGCCGCGGCGCCCGTCCTGCGCGTGCCAGCCTCGAGCAGTAAACAGACCCCACGCGCGGCGTGACGCCGCCGCCGGGCCCGCCCGCGCAGCTGTGGCGCGTGTACCAGCGCGGCATGGAGCGCTGGCTGGCCGACCTGCTGCAGCCGGTGTTCGACAACCTGGTCGCGGACAAAATGGTGCCGCGCTTTGTGCAGCGCCTGCGCATCCTGGAGTTCACAATCGACCACGAGGCGCCCTACTTCTCCAACATGCGCCGCCGCACCAGCCGCAAGGCGCGCCGCCCTGCCCCCCCGCGCGCCCGCGGCCCCGCGCCGCCTGCCGCGCCCCGCGCCCCGCTGCAGCGCGCCGCTAGCAGCAAGAGCCAGGCGTGTCCAGAGGCCTGAGCTGCCATTGGCCGATCGTGAAGCTGCGCCAGCGTCGTGCATGTCGGCAGATCAGCCCCCGGGAGCGCTCTCTGCACTGAAGGGATGCTTCCATACGCTGCTGCAGCCTGCGGCGTCGCCGGCCTGCCGCACGTCGCCGGCATAGGGGGCATACCCTACCCTACCCTACATCAGCGCGAGGCGGCGAGCGCGCCGCGCGCCAGGACTCGGACCTGAACGGCGTGGTGGACGTGCGCTACACGGGCGGCGCGCGCATGCTGCTGCTCATCGAGGTCGGGCAGGGGCGCTGGCGCTTCAAGGCGCGCGCCGCGCACGGCCCTGCTCTCCAGCTGGGACTGGGGACTGCTCGCCGCCTGCATGGACGTAGATCCCCCTTGAGAGGAGAGGGTCGGGACCAGGCTGTGTGGGTCCGGGCCGCCAAGGGGAGGCCGGCTGTAGGCCGCACGCTGTCCAGCGGCCCAGTGCATGGGCAGGGGAGACTGCGTCTCCGCCATGCGCCAGACTGGCATTGAAGGAGGGCGGTGAGGGCGCTGCTTGCAGGCGGGGCTGCGACCGCGGCGGCCGCACTCGCCAGGCGCCGCTGCAACCAGCCAGGGGCCGCCCGGTCTGCGCCGCCCGCCGCGCGGCCAGCCAAGCTGAGCAGCCCTGGCAGGGCCCCGCATGACGTCGTAAGGACGAACGTGCTCGCGCTGAGCTGGGCGCGCGCGCGGGGTGCGCAGCTGCCGGTGCTGGTGAGCGACCTGGACCTGGAGTGCCGCCTGTGGCTGAAGCTGCGCCTGGCGCCCATGGCGCCCTACATCGGCAGCCTGTCGGCCGCGTTCGTGGGCCCGCCCATCATCCGCCTGCAGCTGCTGCCGTACAACCGCGTGCGCATCATGCGCATCCCCATCCTGCAGGCGCGCCCCCCTCCGGGCCTCGCCCGCGCCCGCCGGCGTCGCGGCCATGTCGAGCAAGCCGGCTGCCAGGGCGCCGCCGGGGGCGCCTGCGCCGCCAGGGCCGGCGCGAGCCCGGGGGCGGGCGCCCGCGAGTGCGCGGCGGCCGCGCGGCAGGCGGGCCGGCGCCAGGGGCACGCGCAGGCGCGCCGGCGGCGGCCGGCCGCGGGCGCGCTAGGGGCGGCTGCTGACATTACCCTACCCTACCCTGTCTGCGCGCAGGCGTTCCTGACGAAGCTGCTGACCGTGGACCTGCCCGGCCTGATCGTGCTGCCGCGCCGCCTGGACGTCAACATCCCGCCCAGCGTCGGCGCGGTGGCCGAGGCCGCCGTCGGCCGCGACGCCGTCATGCGCGCGGTCGCGTCCGCCGTGCTGCAGGTGCCCGCGCCCGCCCCCAGGCGCTCTGCCCCGCTGGCACTGCGCCTCGCGGGCAGGCCGCGCCGCTGGGGCCGCGCCATGGCACGGCCCGGGCGGTCGGCAAGGGCGAGCTCGCTCCGCGCTGCATGCCACGCACAGGACTGTCAGGCCGGAGGAGGCTGCATAGTTTGCGTGCGCAAACTCGCCCCTTGACGGGAAGACGTTCACGTCTGTGCCCGCTTCACACCCTCTCGTGCGCGCCGCCCCGGCGCGCGCCAGGCGGCCGCACAGCGCGCGGCCGTCGCGGCCGGGCGCGTGCGCGCCATGCCCTGACGCCGCCGCGGCCGCGCACAGGGCACGGGCTACATGGCCGCGGACGCGCTGGAGAACGCGCTGATCGCGGCGCTGCCGCTGGGCCCGCAGTCGCCGGCGGGCGGCGTGTCGCTGCCGGACTCCTTCCACGGCGAGCTGCAGGCGCGCCGCCGCGCAGCAGACCCTACATCCTACCCCAGAGCGTCGCGCCCGCTGCCCGCAAACCTTCCAGCCCGGGCGGGACCGTACGCCCGGGCGGGCGCTCCTGCCTGCAGGGATTGCGCGGCTGGTGCAAGGCCTGCGCACGGAGCCGCCGGCGGCGCCTGCGGAGCCCCGCGCCCGGCCGCGGCGCCCCGCGCCTGCGCCACGGGCCGCCTCAGAAAGAGTTGCGACCAAGGCAGGTGGGCGCGGCAGCGCGCGCGCACCGGGGCCGGGCGAGGGGCCCGGGCTGCGGGCTGCAGGCTCGCGCGCGCGCGCGCGCAGGTGACGCTGCTGGAGGCGCGCAACCTGCCGGTCTGGGGCTTCCCCTGGCAGAGCAACCCGTACGCGCGCGTGGCGCTGGGCGGGCAGGCCGTGCGCAGCCGTCGCGACGACGACACCAGCCACGCCGGGCGCCACCGCGCGCCCGTCTGGAACCAGGAGTTCCAGTTCCTGGTGGAGGACCCGGCCGCGCAGGCGCGCGCTGTCCCCACCCTAACCCACCCTGGCCATGCCCCCTCCCGCGCGCCCGTCTGGAACCAGGAGTTCCAGTTCCTGGTGGAGGACCCGGCCGCGCAGGCGCGCGCTGTCCCTACCCTAACCTACCCTGGCCATGCCCCCCCCTCCCCCCGCCCGTCTGGAACCAGGAGTTCCAGTTCCTGGTGGAGGACCCGGCCGCGCAGGCGCGCGCTGTCCCCACCCTAACCCACCCTGGCCATGCCCC
>JAABUJ010000213.1_pt1 | contig 127459 bp, 127 predicted proteins | sample 5559131 | NCBI WGS metagenome assembly JAABUJ01 (sample SAMN10711875, study PRJNA513366) | rock metagenome | isolation source: Antarctica rocks | place: Antarctica: Victoria Land, Mt New Zealand nord | collected 2016-01-07 | reverse complement strand
CCGTGTGCTCCGTCCGTGTGACCGCAACCGTCATGCCAGCCTCCACCATCATGGAAGCAAAGCGAGGCACACCCCGCCAAGCCGCTCCTACTCACGTTTGAGTCAGAGCGGACAGCCGTTGGTATAACTCAGGCACGACTTCCGCGGAAAGGACCTCATGCGGCCGGCGCCATCGCCTCCGCACCGGTATGCACGTCCAGGCGCGACGGGTTGCTGGCGCCGAGGATGACTTTCGCCCGGGCCATCTCCTCCGGGGTTCCATGCGCCATGACTAGGAAACCGTCGGCTTTTACGGCCGCCTCATAGTCGATCACGCTGTCTTTCGGCATCCCGATGCTGTAAAGCGCGGCGCCGAGCGCGCTTAGCCCGCCAACCATGACGGCACCTTCCACGGCAGAGATGGCGGTGGCGGCAAGATAGCCAAGCACGATGACATGCCCGACGACGGGGACGCTGAGGAATAGTCCGCCCAGGAACAGGCCCCACAGACCGCCCCAGGCCGCGCCGCGCGTGCCCCAGAACTTCATCCGATCGCCGATGTTGTAGAAGCCGACGACCTTTTCCTCGGTATGGTAGCCTTTGCCGACGACGCTGAGATTTTTCATCTCGAAACCGTCAGCAGCCAGTTGCTTTATCGCGGTCTCTGCTTGTTGGTGTTCTGCGAAAACCGCGATGACAGCGTCATTGTGTTTCATTTGTCGTTCTTCCAGAAAGGGTTGCACGTGCGGCCGAAGCCTTCCGGTCCGGTGCGTTCTCCGAAGGCACAATATTCGCGGCTGAGCACGCGACTAGGCTCGGAAACTACTCACTTCCTGGATCAACGTTGGTATCTCCCCGTCGTATGCTGCGTAGCAAACGACGTTTACCAGGCTATTCACTCAGCTGCTGAGTATTTGGAGGATGGCGAGCGCGTCGCTGAACATGGCTGCATCCGGGTCGCCAGCCCCGTCGTGAACGCCGAGGCCAATAACAGCGGAGGCAACTCGGACCACCGTCGGACATGGCCAAAACCGAACACTCACGCCCGAATGAGATCGAGCAACTCGTCCTCACCCAGGCGCGCGCTGACCTCGGCTCCCTCCAGGAGGTCGGACGCCAAATCGCGCTTGTCGCGGTGCAGCCGAAGAATGTGCTCCTCGATGCTGTCCTGCATGATCAAGCGATAGATCGTCACCGGCCGCGTCTGGCCGATCCGGTGCGCGCGGTCCGAGGCCTGGTCCTCGACGGCAGGGTTCCACCAGGGATCAAGATGCACCACGTAATCGGCCGCCGTCAGGTTTAGTCCCGTGCCGCCGGCCCGCAGGCTGATCAGGAACAACTGCGCGCTGCCCGCCTGGAACGCTCCGACCCGGCGCTCACGCTCATCCGAGGGCGTGCTGCCATCCAGGTACTCGTAGCCGATGCCGCGCGCATCGAGCGCCTCGCGCACCAGCCCGAGGTGCCCGACGAACTGGCTGAACACCAAGGCCCGGTGCTTGTTGCGGACCAACTCGTCCACGAGATCGAGGAAGGCGTCCAGCTTGCCGCTCGGCACTGCGATGGCCGGGTCGATCAGGGCGGGATTGCAGCAAGCCCGCCGCAGCCGGGTGATCTCGGCGAGGATGTGGATCTTGCGCTTGCCCTTGGCGGCGTCCAGCGCCTCGATGCTGTCCAGCGCCCGCTTGCGCAGCGCCTCGTAGAAGGCGCGCTCGGCGTCGCCCATCTCGACCTGGATGGTTTGTTCCGTGCGCGGCGGCAGTTCACTCAGCACGGCGGCCTTGGTCCGGCGCAGCAGGAACGGCCTGATCAGGGCGCGCAACGCCTGGCGCGCATGGACGTCCTGGTCCCGCTCGATCGGGCCGGCAAAGCGTTTGATGAAGCTCTCGCGTGAGCCGAGCAGGCCGGGGTTGACGAAGTTGAACAAGCTCCAGAGTTCGTCGAGGTAGTTCTCGACCGGCGTGCCGGTCAACGCCAGGCGAAACCCGGCCTGCAGCGCCACGCTCGCCTGCGCCCGCTTGGTGCCCGCGTTCTTGATGGCCTGCGCCTCATCCAGCACCGCCATCTGCCAGGGCCGGCCAGCCAGCAGCTCGGCCTCCAAGTTCAGCAGGGCGTAGCTGCATACCAGCACGTCGCGCGGGCCCAGATGTCCCACCAAGGCCGCGCGGTCGCCGGCCGTGGCCAAGCGGTGCGTGCGCAACGTCGGCGCGAAGCGGGCGATCTCCGCTTCCCAGTTCGGGCACACGGAGGTCGGCGCCACCACGAGGCAGGGCCCCTCGTCCGCGCGGCCGAGCATGACCGCGATCGCCTGCACCGTCTTGCCCAGCCCCATGTCGTCGGCCAGGCATGCCCCGGCGCCCCAGCGCGCCAACCGCGAGAGCCACACGAAACCCTCGACCTGGTAGTCGCGCAGCTCAGCCTGGAGGGTCGAAGGCAGCGCCGGCGTCCAGCCCTCGGCCGCGCGGATGCGGGCGACATGGCGCGTCCAGGCCGCGTCCGCCTTGACCTCGCCCGCCTCCTCCAGCACCGCGTCCAGCGCGGGCGCGCCAAGCGCGTGCATGCGGCGGCTGGCCCGGTGCGGCTCGGACACGGAGGCGAGCCGCTGCAACTGCGTTTGCAGCTGGCGTGTCAGCGCGACGAAACGGCCATCGCCGAGCGGCACGAACCGGCCTTGGGCACGGTCCAGCCGTTCGAGCAGGAAGCGCATCTCCAGCACCTGGCCCTCGTCGAGGTCGACGGTCCCGTCCACGCTGAACCAATCGCGGTCGCGGCCGACCTGGAGCTTCAGCCGGTTGGCGGCGACCGCGCTGACCCGCATCGTGCGCCCTTCCGGCCATTCGAGCGCGACTGGGCCGGGATAGGCCTGCAACTCCAGCAGCAGCTCGAGGCAGCCCTCTTGATCCTCGATGACCACCTCGTGGGCGTCTGCGCCGCCGCGATCGCGCAATGTCGGGCAGGCCTCCACCAGGGCGCTCCGCTCGGACAGCTCGCGCGGGAGGTCCCGGTTGGCCCGAAGCTGCTGCCCGCCGACGCTGGCCAGCACCGACCGGCCGCCAAGCCCGGCAACGTAGGCCGGTCCCTCGGCGCCGAACGGCCGCACGACCAGGCTGACCGCCAGCCCTGCCCCGTACGGCACCAATTGGGCAACCGGGGCTGCTTGCCCCTCCAGCGCCGATTGCGCCAACGCCGCGATCTCCGCACGCACCGGCAAGGCCGGGTTGTCCCGCTTTGCGAGGGCGACGACCTGGTCACGCCCGTTCGCAGGCACGCTCAAGCCGCGGCGGCCCAGGATTTCCTGCACCGCCAGCATCCGCTGCGGAAACTCCACCACGCGGTAGCGCGCCGGCGTTTCGGCTTCCAGGAAGACGCTCGGTTCAGTGGCGGTGTGGGACAGCGCGATGCGGTAGCCACCTCGCTGCTCGATGACGACCAGTTCCAGGGGATAACGCACGAGTTCGAGCGGCTGCGATCGCTGGCGCGCGTCGAACACGGCGGGATGCCCGACCAGGGCCGGGATCGTGCGCAGGGTGTCGAAGTGGTAGCTCTCCTCGCCATACCACCCGCCGGTCTCCTTGCGGAGCGAGCGGAGCGCGACACGGTCCTGCTCGGTCAGGTAGTCGAGCCGGGGGTCCCGCTCGTGTAGGCGTTTCATCGCCACCGGCCGGCCGTCGGTCCAGCCCTCCCTGCCCTTGGCCGATTGCTCGACGACCTCGACATGCCGCGTGTCCGGATCGACGAACCAGGCCAGGCGCTTGGCCTTGCGGATATCCTTGGCGGCGTTGGCTTTGGGCGGCCCGAACCCGAGCAGGGCGTCCAGGCTGTCCAGCGCGCGTTCCCAGGGCTGCCGTGTCTGGACGAGCGCGGTGAAGGTGACACTGAGGCCCTGGCTGGTCCGGGCGAGATACGCCCGATAGGGGCCGGGTTCCTCCGCCACCTCGGCCAGGATTTCGGCATAGATGCGGGCGACGAGGGGCAAAAGCTCCTGCAAACGCTCGAAGCGCGCAGCAAGGTCGGCGCGGCAGACGCGCGTGAGGTCCGCGTCGACGGCGTGTTCCGCAAGCGCGATGCAGGCGGCCGAGAACGGCTCGGCCGGCATCGTGAGGTGCAGCCGTCCCAGCAGCTCGCGTGCCTTGCCTTCGAGGCCCTGCACCAGCCAGAGCAGCGCCTGCATCGCCAGGATGCTGCCGGCATACGGGGTCGGGCTGGACAAGGTGGCGTCGATCCCGGCCTGGATATCGCTCTGCAATCCGGCATCGTTGGCGCGCAACAACGCCATCAGGAAGAATACGCCATGCACGCCGTCCAGGAACACCTTGCGTTTGCCCCCCTGCTTGCGGCGCAGCTTGACAGCGTCCCGGTAGTGCTGGAGCGCCGCATCGTTGCCGCCGGCGAGAAAGGCAGCTGTCCCCTCCAGCGACAGCCGCGTCGTGTCGTGCGCGTCGCCGAGAGCGGCAAGCTGGCGCTGCACATCGTCCAGCCTGCCAGCGAGCAGGTCATAGTGCAGCAGCACGCGCCGGATGCCGGCAAAACCCTCGCGCCCCTGCTGCGCCCGGAAATGGGCGACGAGCGCGGGCAGGTCGGGGCCAGGCACGCCAGTGACGAGGAAGGCGGACACTTTGGCGTCGAACAGGCCGACCTGAATTGTTGGCTGGCGGCTGGCGAGCCAGTCGACGGCAAGGGGGGTCGTGGCGAGCAGCTGGGCCAGGAAGTCGGCGGCGCGGAGTGGCGCGCACCCCTTGTCGTGCAGGTCACGGTTGGCGGTGAACCCGGCCTCGTCGTTGGCGTAGAGCGCCACCCGAATCAGCCGCCGGAGCGCATCGCAACTAAGCGGCTGGCTGTAGTAGATGGAGGGCGTGCTGGGCCGGGCGGGGAAGGCGTTGCGGACGGCTGCAGCCAGAGTTTCACCATGCTCCGACGCGACCGCATCGACCGCCACAGAGTGCAGCAGCGCCGGCGGGCAGGCCAGGTCCTCGGTCAGCAAACGGTGGCGCAGGAGCTCGTCCAGCACGCTGTTGACGGAACGCGACGACCACGCCTTGCCATCGGGCGCGCGCAACCCGGTCCGCGTCAGGCACTCCAGGAAGACGGTCTTGCCGGTGGGCAGGAACACCAGGCTTTTCAGGCGCAAGATCAGCTTAGGGCCGGCAGCCAGGCGTGCGTACCGGTCCCAAAGGACGGACGGTGCTGGATACGGGGAGCGGACGTTCATCGCGATCAGGGACTGGTTCGTGGGATCAAGACCTATGTTCACGGTATCCAGTGATTCCCCACGGTCAGATGCTCCTTGGCGGAGAGGGTGGGATTCGAACCCACGGTACGCTTGCACGCACAACGGTTTTCGAGACCGTCGCCTTAGACCGCTCGGCCACCTCTCCGTCCGGGACGCGCGGTATAAACCGGCAGCCCGGGTGTTGCAAAGCCTCAAGTATGTTGACACCCGGCAGCGCGGGACTATAACGCCTCTCCTTCGGCAGCAGGCATGCCCGGCTGTCACGGTTGTGCTCGCACGGCCGTTCGTTCGGCAGGAATACGAGACATGTTCGCAGTCATCCGCACCGGCGGAAAACAGTATCGCGTGACCCACAACACGGTGTTGAAGGTCGAGAAGCTGGAGGCCGAGCCCGGCTCCGTCATCACCTTCACCGACGTGCTCGCCGTGGGCGACGCGGATGCGATGACCATCGGATCGCCCGTGGTCGCCGGCGCCACCGTTTCGGCGACGGTGGTCGCGCAAGACCGGTTGGACAAGATCATCATTTTCAAGAAGCGCCGCCGGCAGAATAGCCGCCGCAAGAACGGGCATCGCCAGCACGTCACCGTATTGCGCGTGGCCGAGATCAACGGCGTGGGCGTGGACGCGCCCGTGTCTGAAGCCGCCTGAGGAGACACAGCAATGGCACACAAGAAGGCGGGCGGCTCGTCCCGCAACGGACGCGACACCGATGGCCGCCGCCTCGGCGTCAAGAAATTTGGCGGCGAGGCCGTGGTCGCCGGCAACATCATCATCCGCCAGCGCGGCACCAAGGTGAAGCCGGGCGTGAACGTGGGCCTGGGCAAGGACCACACGATCTTCGCCTTGGTCGACGGCCATGTGAAGTTCCAGCGCCGGGCGGAGGGCCGGGTGCATGTGTCGGTCGAAAGCGCGCCGGTTCCGGTGCCGGTTGCGGCTGAGTAGCGCTGCTCCCGCGTTGACGATCATCGGCGGGGGTCGGCGCAAGCCGGCCCCCGTCGTCGTTCAGGGCTCCCCATCATGAAGTTCCTCGACCAGGCCAAAATCTACGTCCGCTCCGGCGATGGCGGCGATGGCGTGATCGCATTCCGGCGCGAGAAGCATCTGGAGTTCGGCGGCCCGGATGGCGGCAATGGCGGCCGCGGCGGCGACGTCGTGTTCGAAGCGGCGGAGAACCTCAACACCCTAATCGACTTCCGCTACACCCAGCACTTCCGCGCGCCGAAGGGCGGCAACGGAGCCGGGTCGGACCGCACGGGCGCGTCCGGGAAGGACGTGCTGATCCGCGTCCCGATCGGCACGCAACTGATCGATGACGACCGCGAGACCCTGCTCGCCGACCTCGACGCGCCGGGCAAGCGGATCGTGCTGTGCCGCGGCGGCGATGGCGGCCATGGCAACGCCCACTTCAAAACCAGCACTAACCGCGCGCCACGCCGCGCCGACAAGGGCTGGCCCGGCGAGGAGCGCTGGGTTTGGTTGCGGCTCAAGCTGATTGCCGATGTGGGCCTGGTCGGGCTGCCCAACGCCGGCAAGAGCACCTTCCTCTCGGTCGTCTCTGCCGCACGGCCCAAGATCGCCGACTACCCTTTCACTACCCTGCACCCCCAGCTCGGCGTCGTGCGCCTGTCGCACAGCGAGGAATTTGTCATCGCCGACATCCCCGGCTTGATCGAGGGCGCGCACGAGGGCGCTGGGCTGGGCGACCGCTTCCTCGGCCACGTCGAACGCTGCGCGGTGTTGCTGCACTTGGTGGATGGCGCGGCCGGCAACGTCGTCGACGCCTGGCGCACCGTCCGGGAGGAACTGGCGGCGTATGGCGGTGGCCTGGCCGACAAGCCGGAGCTGCTGGTGCTGAACAAGTCCGACGCGATGTCCCCGCGGGAGGCGTCGGCCCGGCGGTCCGCCCTTGCCCGCGCCTCCGGCCAGCCGGTCACGTTGCTGTCGGGCGCCACCGGCTACGGGGTGCCGGAGCTGCTGCGGCAGCTGATGAACTCGGTCCATACGGCCCGGCTCGTGCCTGCATGATTCCCGATTTGGCCAGCGCGCGCCTGCTGGTCGTGAAGATCGGCAGCGCCCTGGTGGTGGAGGGCGTGGCGCCCCGCACGGCCTGGTTGGCCGGAGTCGCCGCGGACATCGCCGCCGCCCGGGCGCGCGGCACCTCCGTCATCGTCGTCTCGTCGGGCGCGATCGCCCTGGCCCGGCACACGCTTGGGCTGACCCAGGCCCGGCTGCGGCTGGAGGAAAAGCAGGCCGCCGCCGCCGTCGGGCAGATCCGGCTTGCCCAGGCGTGGGCAGAGGCGCTGTCCGGGCACGGCCTGGTCGCCGCCCAATTGCTGCTCACGCTTGAGGACACCGAGGACCGCCGGCGCTACCTCAACGCGCGCGCCACGCTGTCGACCCTGCTGCAACTGGATTGCGTGCCCGTCATCAACGAGAACGACAGCGTCGCCACCGCCGAAATCCGCTTCGGCGACAACGACCGCCTCGCCGCGCGCGTGGCGGAGATGGTGCAGGCCGACCAGCTCGTGTTGCTGTCCGACATCGACGGCCTCTACACCGCCGACCCAAAGCGCGATCCGGCAGCCCGGCACATCCCGATCGTCGGCGCATTGACGCCCGAGATCGAGGCGATGGGAGGCGAGCCGCCGCCCGGCTACTCGTCCGGCGGGATGCGGACCAAGCTGGTGGCGGCGCGGGTCGCGACCCAGGCCGGATGCGCCATGGCGATCGCGCTGGGCGCCGTGCCGCACCCGATCGCGGCGATCGCGGACGGCGCGCGCTGCACCTGGTTCCTGCCGGCGCCCGAGGGCCGGTCCGCCCGCAAGCGCTGGATCGCCGGCAGCCTGCAGCCGCTCGGCACGCTGTGGGTCGACGCCGGCGCGGCCCGCGCGCTGGCCCGTGGGCGGTCGCTGCTGCCGGCCGGCCTGCGCCGGGTCGAGGGCACGTTCGGCCGCGGCGACCCGGTGGAGGTGTGCGATCCCGACGGCGTGTCGCTGGCCCGCGGCCTGTCCGCCTACGCCAGCGACGACGCCAGCCGGATCGCCGGGCATCAATCGGCAGAAATCGAAGCGTTGCTCGGCTGGCGCGGACGCGACGAGATCATCCATCGCGACGACCTCGTGCTGCTCATCGACAGCACCCGCGATCAACCGGCAATATTGATTGCATGAACGCCGAAATCGACACCCCCATTACCTGGCTGCACGCAGCTGGCCGCGCCGCCCGCGCCGCTTCCGCAACGTTGGCCCAAACCCCCGACGCCGCGCGGAACGCCGGTCTGCACGCCGCCGCCGCTCGGCTTAAGGAGGCGACCCCCTCGATCCTGGACGCCAACGCCGCCGACCTCGCGGCCAGTACCGCCAACCCCGCCTTCCGCGACCGGCTCACCCTGACCGCCGAGCGCATCGCCGCGATGGCGCAGGGCCTGGACGACATCGCCGCCCTGCCCGACCCGCTCGCCCGCACCCTGGCCGAGTGGACGCGTCCGAACGGCCTCCGCATCCGCCGCATCGCCGCCCCCATCGGCGTCATCGGCATGATTTACGAGAGCCGCCCGAACGTGGGTGCCGATGCCGCCGGGCTATGCCTGAAATCCGGCAACGCCGTCATCCTGCGCGGCGGCTCCGAAAGCTTCGGCAGCGCCGGCGCCATCCACGCCGCCCTTGCCGCCGGGCTGGCCGACGCCGGGCTGCCGGTCGCCGCCGTGCAGGTCGCCCCCGGGACCGACCGCGCGTTCGTCGCCGCCATGCTGGCCGCCTCCGGCGTGCTCGACCTGATCGTGCCCCGCGGCGGCCGTAGCCTGGTCGAGCGCGTGCAGCGTGAGGCGCGGGTGCCGGTGCTGGCCCATGCCGAGGGGCTGAACCACGTTTTTGTCCACGCCGCCGCGGACCCGTCGATGGCGTGCGCGATCGTCGCCAACGCCAAGATGCGCCGCACCGGCGTCTGCGGCGCCGCTGAAACGCTGCTGATCGACGCCGCCTGCGCCGCCATCCTGCTTCCCCAGATCGTCACCTTCCTCGGCGCGCTCGGCTGCGCCTTCCGCGCCGACCCACGCGCCCGGGCGATCCTCCCCGCCCTCCCCGCCGCCGGCCCCGCCGACTTCGACACCGAGTGGCTAGACGCCATCCTGAGCGTTGCCGTGGTGGACGGCGTCGACGGCGCGCTCGCCCACATCGCCGCCCACGGCAGCGAGCACACCGACGCCATCGTCACCGAGGACGCCGCCGCCGCCGAGCGCTTCCTGTCCGGCGTATCGAGCGCGGTGGCGCTGTGGAATGCCTCGACCCAGTTCTGCGACGGCGGCGAGTTCGGCTTCGGCGCCGAGATCGGCATCGCCACCGGACGCATCCACGCCCGCGGCCCGGTCGGCGTCGAGCAGCTCACCAGTTTCCGCTACGTCGTCACCGGCACGGGCCAGGTGCGGCCCTGACCGACCCGGTGCCGCGCCACGGCGACCGCCGGCGGATGCGGATCGGTTTGCTCGGCGGCTCGTTCAACCCGGCGCATGAGGGCCACCGCCACGTCGCCCGCTTGGCACAGCGGCGGTTGCGGCTTCAGCAGGTCTGGCTATTGGTGTCGCCCGGCAATCCGCTGAAACCCCGCCACGGCATGGCGTCGCTCGCGGACCGGCTCGCCTCGGCGCGCCGGATCGCGGACGGCCGCCGGGTCCTCGCGACCGACATCGAGCGCCGTCTCGGCACGCGCTACACGGTCGACACGCTGCGCGCCTTGAACCGGCTGTTTCCCCGGGTGGAGTTCGTCTGGGTGATGGGCGCCGACATCCTGGCCGAGCTGCCGAAATGGCGGCAGTGGCGCGAGATGTTTCATCGGACCGCCATGGCCGTGTTCCCCCGCCCCGGCTATAATCGGCGCGCGCTGGCCGGGCGGGCTGCGCTGCGGATGCGGCGTTTTCATAGGTGGGCGCGGGAGTCGCCGGTGTTGGCGGCGATGCCGCGGCCGGCCTGGCTCTTCCTCCCGGCGCCGCAGACTGCAATATCCGCCACGGCGCTGCGCAACGCGCTATACTCGCTACCCAGCGCCACCATCAAGGGACCACGACGATAGCCAGGAAGCCGCCTGCCGACCCCAAGCCCGCCGCCCCCGCCAAGAAGCGCCGCTCGCCGCAGTCGGTCGCGAACCTCGCAGAGGCGGCCAAGGCGCCTGGGACGCCGCGCAAGAAGGCCGTCGCCGCCGGGCCGCGCGCCAAGGCGGCGCCGCGCGTCAAGGCCGAACCGTCGCGGCTGGATCAGGTGCAGGCCGTCATCGTCGAGAGCCTGGAAGGCGACAAGGCCGAGGATGTCACCGTGCTGGATCTCGCAGGCCGGGCGTCGTTCACCGACCGCATGGTGATCGCGACCGGCCTGGCGGACCGGCAGATCAGCGCGATGGCGACGCACCTGCAGGAGAAGCTGCGCGACGCCGGCGTCGGCCGGGTGCCGGTCGAAGGCGCCGGCGGCTCCGACTGGGTGCTGATCGACGCGGGCGACATCGTGGTCCATCTATTCAAGCCCGAGGCCCGCGCCCTGTACGCGCTGGAAAAGATGTGGGGCGAGGAGCTCGACGAAGCCCACGCCGAGACCGTCTGATGCAGCCGGAGCGCGTCTGGGACTATCCGCGGCCGCCTGCCCTGGAGCGCGTGCCCGAGCGCATCCGCATCGTGTTCGGCGGCGAAACCATCGCCGACACCGATGCGGCCTGGCGCGTGCTGGAGACGACGCACCCGCCCGGCTACTACCTGCCGCCATCGGCGTTCGTGCCCGGCAGCCTGGAGTTGCGTCTGCGCACGAGCTTTTGCGAGTGGAAAGGCGTCGCGCGCTACTGGACCGTCCGCGGCGGCGGCAAGGTCGCGGTCGATGCCGCCTGGTCCTACCCCGAACCATCAGCCGCCTTCGCCGCCATCCGCGACCACGTCGCCGTATATGCCGGGCCGATGGACGCGTGCTATGTGGGCGATGAAGCGGTGCGCCCGCAGCCCGGCGGCTTCTATGGCGGCTGGGTGACAGCCAACTTGGCCGGGCCGTTCAAGGGGGAGCCCGGGACGGAGTTCTGGTAAGACATAGGCGGACCTACGATCCCCGCCGATCCACCACCCGTCTTGCCTTCCCCGCCGACCGTTCCAGCGTTCCCGGCGGCACCCCCACCACCCGCGCCGACACGCCCACCGTGCTCTTGATGCGGTGCGCCGCCGCCGCCGCCTCGCCCGGCAGCCCGGCGCCGTCCCATGCCTCCACTCGGGCCTCGGCGTGCACCGTCATGACATCCATCCGGCCCTCGCGCGTCAGCTCGATTTGGAAATGCCCGGCGCACCAAGCCGTCGCCAGCAGCGCCTCCTCGATCTGCGTCGGAAACACGTTCACCCCGCGCAGGATGATCATGTCGTCGGACCGCCCCACCACCTTTTCCATCCGTCGCATCCCCGGCCGCGCCGTGCCCGGCAGCAGGCGCGACAGGTCGCGGGTGCGGTAGCGGATGATCGGCGTGGCCTGCTTGGTCAACGACGTGAACACCAGCTCGCCCGCTTCCCCATCGGGCAGCACCGCGCCGGTGATCGGGTCGATGATCTCGGGCAGGAACTGGTCCTCCCACACGTGCAGGCCGTCCTTGGTTTCGAGGCACTCCTGCGCCACGCCGGGGCCGATCACCTCCGACAGGCCGTAGATGTCGACGGCGTCGATCCCGAACGCGCCCTCGATCTCCGCACGCATCGCATTGGTCCACGGCTCGGCGCCGAAGATGCCGATTTCAAGCGACGAGGCGCGGGGATCGAGGCCCTGGCGGCGGAACTCGTCCAGCAACGCTAGCATGTAGGAGGGCGTCACGGTGATGATCTGCGGGCGGAAATCGGTGATGAGCTGCACTTGCCGCTCCGTCATGCCGCCGCTGACGGGAATGACGGTGCAGCCCAGCCGCTCGGCGCCGGCGTGGATGCCGAGGCCGCCGGTGAACAGCCCGTAGCCGTAGGCGTTGTGCAAGCGCATCCCAGGCCGCCCGCCGGCCGCCCGGATCGACCGCGCGACGACCCCGGCCCACATGTCGAGGTCGTCCCGGGTGTAGCCGACCACGATCGGCTTGCCCGTCGTGCCGGACGACGCGTGAATGCGCGCGACCTGCTCCATCGGCACAGCGAACATGCCGAACGGGTAGGTGTCGCGAAGGTCGGCCTTGGTGGTGAACGGGAACAGCGCGAGGTCGTCGAGCTGCTGGAAGTCGGACGGGTGCACCCCGGCGGCGTCGAACTTGGCGCGAATCGCGGCGACGTTGTCGTAGGCGTGGCGCAGGGTCCAGGCAAGACATTCCCGTTGCAGCTCCTTCACCTCGTCGCGGGAGGCGCGCTCCATGGGGTCAAGCATCGGTCGCCTCCGCGGGCAGCACCGCGCCGCCGGACGCCCGCGAATGGCCCCGCAACAGCGCGACCACCTCGCCGGCCGCCGTCGCCACCTCGACGTCGTACAGGCCGGACCGCTTAGCGCGCGCGACCTCCCGCGCGGTGGCGACCAGCCGGTCGCCCTCTTGCGCCGGGTGCAGGAAGGTGATGCTGCAATGCTGGGCGACGTGGCGCTCGTTGGCGGAGTTGCACGCGAATGCGAAGGCGCTGTCGGCGAGGGTGAAAATGAAGCCGCCGTGGCAAATGCCGTGGCCGTTCACCATGGCCGCGCTCACCACCATCGACAGCACGGCCCGGCCCGGCCCGATTTCATCCAGCGACAGGCCGAGACCCTGGCTCGCGCGGTCCTGCGCCCACATCGCGTCGGCGCAGCGGCGGGCGAGGTCGCTCATTCGGCTCGGCCGGTGAAGACAGGCGTGCGCTTTTCGTGGAAAGCGCGCACGCCCTCCGCAAAGTCCGGCGTGCTCCCAAGCTGGCGTTGCAGGTCGCGCTCCAGATCAAGCTGCGCGTCCAGCGTGTTCGCCGCGGATGCCGCCAGGGCGCGTTTGGTCAGCGCCAGGGCCTGGGTGGGTTGGGTCGCCAGCCGGGCCGCCAGCGCCTCCGCCTCAGGCATCAGCCGGTCGTCGTCCACCGCACGCCAGATCAGGCCCCACGCCTCGGCGGTCTCGGCTGGAAGCGGTTCGGCGAGCAGGGCCAGGCCGCGTGCCCGAGCCTCGCCGACCAAGCGGGGCAGGAAGAACGTGCCGCCGACATCCGGCAGCAGGCCGATGCGCGCGAACGCCTGGATGAAGCGGGCGCCGCGCCCGGCGAGCACGATGTCGCAGGCGAGCGCCAGGTTCGCTCCCGCTCCGGCCGCCACGCCGTTGACCGCGCATACGACCGGAAGCGGGAGCGCGCGCAGGCGGCGGATCAGCGGGTTGTAGAACCGGTCCAGCATGGCGCCGAGGTCGGCGTCTGGGCCGGTCGCCATTGGGTCGTTTAGGTCCTGCCCGGCGCAGAACCCGCGTCCGGCGCCGGTGAGCAGCAGCGCGCGGCAGGCAGGGTCGGCCTCGGCGTCGTCCAGCGCCGCGCTGAGCGCCAAATGCAGGGCTTCGGTGAGCGAGTTCATCCGATCCGGCCGGTTCAGCACCAGCGTGCGCCAGCCCTCGTGCAGTTCGACGCGGACCAGCTGTTCCATGCTTCCCCCTTGGAAACCCGGCTTGTGTTCGGGCCGGGGTGGGTGGAAGACTCGCGGCCAACCGACCAGCCTGTCAACGTCAGCCTGCCCTTGGGGGAAACGCCGCCATGCCAGAAGCCTACATCTGCGATTTCGTCCGCACTCCCATCGGCCGCTTCGGCGGCGCGCTGAAGGACGTCCGCGCCGACGACCTCGCCGCCATCCCGATCCGCGTGCTGTATGGCCGTAACCCCGGCGTGGACTGGGACGCGGTGGACGACTGCTACTTCGGCTGCGCCAACCAGGCCGGCGAGGACAACCGCAACGTCGCCCGCATGGCCCTCCTGCTGGCGGGCCTGCCGGATGTCGTGCCCGGCGCCACCATCAATCGCCTCTGCGGCTCCGGCCTGGACGCGGTCGGCACGGCCGCGCGCGCCATCCGCGCCGGTGACGCCGAGCTGATGATCGCGGGCGGCGTCGAGAGCATGACGCGCGCGCCGTTCGTCATGGGCAAGGCAACGGAGGCGTTCTCCCGCTCGGCCGAAATCTTCGACACCACCATCGGCTGGCGTTTCGTCAACCCGGTGCTGAAGGCGCAGTACGGCGTCGATTCCATGCCGGAGACCGCGGAGAACGTCGCGCAGGACTTCCAGGTGTCCCGCGCCGACCAGGATTCCTTCGCGCTGCGGAGCCAGCAACGGGTCGCCGCCGCCCAGGCGAGCGGCTTCTTCGCGCGGGAGATGACGCCGGTGACGATCCCGGGACGCAAGGGCGACACCGTCGTGGACCGCGACGAGCACCCGCGCGAGACGTCGCCGGAGGCGCTGGCCAAGCTCAAGGCGCCGTTCCGCCGCGAGGGCGGCAGCGTGACGGCTGGCAACGCGTCGGGCGTAAACGACGGCGCTGCCGCGCTGCTCATCGCGTCGGAGGCGGCGGCACGGCGGCACGGCCTGACGCCGCGCGCCCGGGTGGTGGCGATGGCGACCGCCGGGGTGGCGCCGCGGATCATGGGCATGGGCCCTCTGCCCGCGACCTTGAAGCTGCTGGACCGGCTCGGGATGAAGCTGGCCGACATCGACCTGATCGAGCTGAACGAGGCGTTCGCGGCGCAAGGCCTGGCGGTCATGCGGCAATTGGGGTTGCCGGACGACGCGGGGCACGTGAACCCGCATGGCGGCGGCATCGCGCTCGGCCACCCGCTAGGCATGTCGGGCGCGCGCCTGGCGCTGACGGCGGTGAACGCGCTGGAGACGCTCGGGCAGAAGCGGGCGGTGGCGACGATGTGCATCGGCGTCGGCCAGGGCATCGCCGCGCTGATCGAGCGTGTGTAGGGAGAAGGCTTGCACGACGGGTCCGAAAACCATAGAAACCGCGGTCTCCGGACGGGATGGGCGCGTAGCTCAGCGGTAGAGCATCGCCTTCACACGGCGGGGGTCACAGGTTCAATCCCTGTCGCGCCCACCATCCCTCCACTGGGGCAGGACCCATGCTGATCTACCACGTCATCACACCCTCGGCCTGGAGCGACGCGCAGGCCGTCGGCGTGCACGCGCCGCCGTCGCTGGCCGCGGACGGGTTCCTTCACTGCTGCCGCGAGAGCCAGGTCGGCTTCGTGGCGCAGCGCTTCTTCGCCGGGCAGGGCAGCCTGTTGCTGCTCGGCATCGACCCGGCCGCGACAGACGCCGACCTACGCTGGGAGCGCAGCGAACCCGCCCAGGATACTTTTCCACCCCTGTTCGGCCCCTTGTCCGTCAGCGCCGTCCGCAGCGTCGCGCCGTTGGAGCCGCCTCCCGCATGATGATCGCCATCGTCCCCGTGACGCCGTTCCAGCAGAACTGCAGCCTGGTTTGGGACCAGGCGACCGGCCATGGCAGCGTGGTCGACCCCGGCGGCGACGTGCCGCGCATCCTGGCCGAGATCGCCCGGCTCCGCATCACGGTCGACAGCATCGTGCTGACCCACGGCCATATCGACCACGCCGGCGGCGCTGCGGAGCTGCAGGAGGCCCTTCGCGCCCGGGCGGGCACTAAAGACGGCATCCCGATCATCGGCCCCGACGCTCGCGACCGCTTCCTGCTGCAATCGCTCGTGACCCAGGGGGCGGCGTTCGGCATCGCGGCCCGCGACGTGCTGCCCGATCGCTGGCTGAGCGAAGGCGACGCCATCCCGCTCGCGGGCGCCACGTTCGACATCCTGCATTGCCCCGGCCATACGCCCGGCAGCGTCGTGCTGGTCAACCGCGCCGCCCGGTTCGCCCTGGTCGGCGACGTGCTGTTCCGCGGCTCAGTGGGCCGAACCGACTTCCCGTATGGCGACGGCGCGGCATTGGTGGAGGCGATCACCACGAAGCTGCTGCCGCTCGGCGACGACATGCAGTTCATCTGCGGCCATGGCCCGGGATCGACGATCGGGTTGGAGCGGCGCACCAATCCCTACCTGACGGCATGACGCGAGACACCAGCGTCTATCTCGACGCTGTCCGGTTCGCCGCCGCCCTTGCGGTCCTGCTGAGCCACGCCGAGGATGGCTGGGCGCCGGGCCTGCTGCCGGGTGTCTCCCATCTCGGCCTCGCGGCGGTTGCGGTGTTCTTCGTGCTGAGCGGCTTCGTGATCGGCTACGCGGTCGACACGAAGGAACGCGATGCCGCCAGCTACGCCATCAATCGCGCCGCACGGCTGTATTCCGTCGTGGTGCCCTGCCTGGTGCTGACCGTGGCGCTGGACACGCTCGGGCGCCATTTGGGGCTCGCGGCCTACCGGCTCGACTGGACCAGGCAGTGGGGCGCCGCGCGGGAACCATTGGACGCCGCGGCCTCCCTGCTGTTCGTCAACGAGGTTTGGGGCTGGGGCCTGCTGCCTGGCAGCAACGTGCCATTCTGGTCGCTGGGCTACGAGGCGCCTTACTACCTCGTGTTCGGATTCGCGGCATTCCTGCCTGGCGCGTGGGGACTGGCCGCCGGCGGGCTGGCGCTGCTGGCCGCCGGCCCGGGCATCGCCGCGCTGTTTCCGCTCTGGCTGCTGGGGTGGGGCACCTATCGGGCGTGCCAGCGCGCCGTGCTCCCGCGCCAAGCCGCGCGGGCGCTCTGGTGCGCCGCGGCTGCGCTGTGGCTCGGGAGCGAGGCGCTGAGGTGGCACTACCACTTGGGCTGGGACGGACCGATCCGGCGGGGTTGGCCCGTGCTGTGGCACTTCTACGCGGTGGGCGTGCCGTTCGCGGTCAGCATTCTCGCCATCCGTCACGCCGCTGTCTCGCTCGCCGTGGTCGCCGGGGCGGTGCGGTGGTGCGCGGGCGCGACGTTCACGCTGTATCTGCTGCACTATCCCGTCGGGTTCTTCCTCAACGCCGTTGTTCCCGCTTGGTGGCCGGCCTGGGGACGGTGGGTTGCCATCGTCCCGACAACGCTGGTGATCGCCTTCGCTTTCGCCCATGTGTCCGAGCGGCGCAAGGCGGCTTGGCGGCGCGCCATCGTCGGAGCGGTGGCTTGGCTCAACTTTCGGCCGCGAACGCCTGCATCGCTTGGGATGCCATGAGCGCCCTCGCCCTTCCCGACGATTTCCCGGTCTCCGGACTCATCCCCGACCTTGCGGACGCCGATACGATGTTCGAGGCAAGCTCCGAACGCTATCTCACCGTTGGGCTGTCGGCCCTCGGCGTGATCGAGGCGGCCTTCCTTGGATCGCCACCACCGCGAAGCATCCTCGATCTGCCGTGCGGATTTGGCCGGGTCACCCGGATGCTGCGCGCCCGGTATCCGTCCGCCGACATCACGGTGTGCGACCTCGACCGCGCCGGCGTTGATTTTACGTCCGCCTGCTTCGGCGCGCGCGGGGCCTACTCCCAGCAGGATTTCCGGGATCTCCAGCTCAGAGCCGTTTTCGATCTCATTTGGGTCGGTTCGCTGCTCACCCATTTGCCGGAACACCAAACGCGCCAGTTCCTCGATTTCGCACTCCGCCACATGGGGCCGCACTCCCGCCTCATCGTCACTAGCCATGGCGCCTTCGTGGCCGACCGGCTGCGGTTATGGCCGTATGGGCTGACCACGCCAGCCGCTCGCGGCCTGTTGGCAGAGGCCCGGATTGCGGGATACGGCTTCCGCGGCTACTCGGGCGGCCAGCACTACGGCATCTCGCTTGCGTCGCGGTGCTGGTTCGAGCACACGCTCGCCAGCAGCCCGCTTTGCCTGCAGTCCTACCAGGAACGCGGCTGGGACGAGCATCAGGACACGCTGGTGCTGCGCCGCCGCCCGCCGGCCGGGTCCTGGCGGGACTTTTTCGATCGCTTGCGAGGCGCCCAGGCCGCGACGTGGTTCGACCGGTCCGGGGTCGCAGGTCCGCGTGCTGCGGCCGAGCAGGCGATACTTGACGACACGGTGGTCACGGGTTTTGACGAGGCATGGTATGTCGCGACCTTTGCTGACGTCGCAGCGGCTGTCGCCGACGGGACATTTGCCTCTGGCCTGAGCCATTACATGCAATATGGCTGGGCGGAAGATCGGCCGTTCTGCGATCAGGCCTTGACCTTCGAGTCAGTCAACCGAGCAAATCCTGCTGCGTATTGCGCTGGCGGCATCAGCAACGGATCACGCCGGGACGGATAAGTCGTTTCAAGCCGTTCAACTTCCCACGATGAGCTTAGAAGCTACCGACCGTCAACATTTGAGACAGTGCCAGGACCGAGGGACCGCCAGAAGCATCGACATGGCCGCATCCCCCTCCGACACACTCATGGACAAGGTGGCGGAGGCGCAGGCGCGACGCGACCGGGCGCGGCTGATTGCAGCCCATCGCGAGCTTTTCGGTCTGCGCCGCCGCGTGGAGGAGCTTGAGCGCAGTCCGTTCCACCGTATCCTGGCGCCAGCCCGGCAGTTCGTCCAGGCTGCGGCTCCGGTCCTGCGCGCCAGCCAGAACCTGCTGCGAAAGCCGGGCCCGGTCACGGCACGACCGCTGGCGTCAGGCGGCCCATGCCGTGGCCGCGCACTGGTGATCGATCATTCCTGGCCGCAGCCGGATCGTGACGCCGGGTCGGTGGAGATCGTCAATCTTATGGAGTCACTGGACCGGCTCGGCTTCGAGGTGATCCTGGCGGCGTCTCGCGAGCACGACATTGCCTCCGTTGCGCGCAACGCCCTGGTTCGCCGCGGCCTACGCTGCCTCGGACCGAACGATTCGCCGTCCGTCGAGGCGTTCCTGCGCGAACACGGCCAGTCCCTGGACCTTTGCGTGCTTTGCCGGGTGTTCTGCGGGGGCGAATTCCTCGAAGAGGTGCAGCGCTCCTGCCCGACTGCAAGGGTCGTGTTCAACTCGATCGACCTGAACTTCCTGCGGGAGGAGCGGAAGGCGCTGCTGCTCGGCGACCCGGAATGGCTGGAGATCGCCCGCCGGGCGAGGCTGCGCGAGGACCATCTCATCCGCAGCAGCGACGCCACCATGGTCGTGTCCGCCGCCGAGCTCGGCTTGCTGGCGCAGACCACCCCCGAGGCGCTGGTGGTGCACATGCCATTGGGCCGGCCGGTCCAGCCTCCTGTGACGTCGTGGGAGCAGCGGCAGGGGATCGGCTTCATCGGCGGCTTCACTCACGCGCCCAATGCCGACGCCGTGCGGTATTTCCTGGCGGAGGTCTGGCCCCTGGTCCTGCGTGACCTGCCGGACTGCCCGCTGAGCCTCGTGGGCGAAGGCATGCCGCCGAACCTGCTCGATGGCTGTCCCGGCCGGGTGAGCCTGCGCGGCCACGTTCCGGATGTCGGCCCCTGGTTCGAATCCCTGCGCCTGACGGTGGCGCCGCTGCGCTTCGGCGCCGGCGCCAAGGGCAAGGTCGCCTCCAGCCTCGCCGCAGGCGTGCCGTGCATCGCCACCCCCGTCGCGGCCGAAGGCATGGGGTTGAACGAGGCGGCGGGGGTCATGGTGGCCGAGACCCCCGCAACGTTCTCCGCGGCGATCCGGACCGCTTACACCGATCCGAAGCTTTGGCGGTCCCTCTCCGCAGACGGCCTCGCCTATGCCGAACACGCCCTATCGCTTGCGGGATGGCAGGCCCGCCTGAACGGGATGCTGAAGCAGATCGGGCTTTAGCGGACCGACGGAGAGAACGGCATCATCGCGACCCCACGGGCGGCCTGGATCAGTGAAGCTGCCGCGATCCCCGCGAGCTGGACGCGCAGCCTCGCCGTCGCTGTCGGCACTTGGCTCGGCAGCCGCCTCGTGCTTGCCTGCATCGGCGGGTTTGCCTACGGGGTGGACGGGCAATCGATCCCCTGGCTCGGCCTGTGGATTCAGTGGGACGCCCACTATTATCTCAGCATCCTCGCCCACGGCTACAACGAGCCGACGGTTATCACGGGGTTGGAAACCGGGCAGTCGAACCTGAACTTCTTCCCGTTGCTGCCGATCGGCGGCTGGCTGGTCGCGCATGTCGTGACGCCGCCGGTCCTGGCGGGCCTGCTGTTCGCCAATGCGTGCCTTGTAGCCGCCGCCGTCGGGCTGCACCGCGTGGCGACGAGGCGCTTCGGCACCGAAGCTGCGGACTGGTCGGTCGTTTCGCTGATGGTGCTGCCGGGATCGTTCGCGCTGTCGGGCTTCATGACCGAATCGCTTTTCCTCGCCATCTCCATCTGGTCGTTCCATTTCTTTGCCAGCGGGCGTTCCGGGGCGGCGGCCGCGCTCGGTTCGCTGCTGTCCATCACCCGCCTGACCGGCGTGGTCCTGGCGGCCGGATTTGCCCTGGACTGGCTCATGCGGCGCGCCCGGCGGCGGCCGGCAAACTACGCCGTGCTGTTCCTGATCTGCCTGATGCCGCTGCCGCTGGTGGGGTTCATGGCGTACATGGACTGGCTCACCGGCGACGGATTGGCGTTCCTGCACAGCCAATTCGGCTTCTGGCAGCACAGGCTGGACTACCCGCTCGCGAATTTCTTCCTGTTCCTGTCGAGCGACCAGCCGCGGCTGGTCGCGCAGTCGGTCATCGGCCTGGTGCTGCTATCCTGCCTGCTGGCGTCGGCGCGACGCTTCACGGCGGGCGAAATCTTCTTTGTCGGCGTGAATATCGCCAGCTTCGCCTCGTCCGGATCGGCAAGCCCCTCCCTACTCCGCTACATGGCTTCGCTTTATCCGCTGCACCTGGCGCTTGGCCAACTCGGGGCGCGCCGCCCGGCAATCCGCGTCCTCATCGTGATGCTCGCGCTGGTGGATGGCGCGATGATGAGCTACTGGGCTCGCGGCTATGATTTCCTTATCTGAGTTCGTTGCCCGCGGCCTCGATCGCGGACGGGAGCGGATCGCCCTGGCCGGGTGCGCCGGGCTCGTGGTTTTCTATGTCGCAGTGTTGGTTTGGATGCAGCTGACGGCCAATCCGATCGACCAACGGTTTTTTCGCCAGCGCCAGGCTTTCAACCTCGCGTCCCTGCAGCATCATGTCGTGACGATTGGCCAACCGATCTCCCTGGCGGCGGTCGGGCACGCCGGGGCGCCAGTGGCGTTGCTGGACGGCTGGTCCGCGCCGGAACCCTGGGGCGTCTGGACGGAGGGCGAAGCGGCGTCGCTGGTCATCGCCCTTCCGCAAGCAAGGCCGCCGTCGCTCACCCTGGTGTTCGACGCGGTGATCAACCTGGCAAGCTCACCAAGCCAAACCATCGGCGTGACGGTCAACGGCCGGGAGGTCGCACGATGGGATCTCCACGAGCCCCAGGTCGAATTGGCAGCGCCGATCCCGGCAGGCGCCCCCGGCCCGAACGGGACACTCAGGATCGGCTTCACCAACGCCCATCCGCAGCACGGGCCAAACCGTATGGACCCACGCCTGCTCGGCCTGGGGCTGCAGCGGATCGAAATCCGTCCATCGACGTCGCGAGAGCGGGAAGGCTGAACCATGCAGGACTGGGAGGAGGCACTGGATCTCGGGGACGAACTGACTTGGACCCCTCTGCGCGTGGTTCCGCCGGACCCGTGGGTCGGGCATATCCCGTTCGCGTTCTGGCTGACCAAGGCATTGCGGCCGGATACGCTGGTCGAACTCGGCACCCATTCCGGCAACTCCTACTTCGCGTTCTGCCAGGCCATGGCCACCTTGCACCCGGCAGGCCGGGCCTACGCCGTCGACACCTGGCGGGGCGACGAGCACGCCGGCCGCTATGGCGAGGAGGTGTTCGCCAGCGTGAGCGCCTTCAACGCCGAGCATTTTCGCCAGTTCTCCACCCTTCTCCGCGCCACGTTCGACGACGCACGGAGCTACTTCCCCGAACATGCGGTTGACCTGCTGCACATCGACGGCATGCACAGCTACGACGCCGTGAAGCATGACTTCGAGAACTGGCTGCCGAGGCTGTCGTCACGAGGCGTGGTGCTGTTCCACGACACCAACGTGCGCGAGCGTGACTTCGGCGTCTGGCGGCTTTGGCAGGAACTGGGCGAACGGTTTCCGTCGTTCGAGTTCAGCCACTCCAACGGTCTCGGCGTCCTGGGCGTCGGCCCAGACCAATCGCCTCGCTTGCGCGCCCTGTTCGAGCTTGCTGGCGAGTCTGAGAAGGCCGCCTCGCTCCGGCGTCGAATTTCCGCCCGCGGAGAGGCGTTCCAGCGCCAGGTCGAAATCCAGGGCCTCCAAGCGCAACTGCAGGACGCCACCGATCAGGCGCAGAGCCTCACCGGCCGGATCGAGAAACTCACCCATCGGGTCGATGCGGTCGCTAAAGCGAGCGAGTTAGCGCAAGCCGGGATTGCCCAAGCCGGCGAGTCGGCCCGGGCGGAAATCGCCTGGCGGGACATGCTGCTCAGCGCCCGTGAGGAGGTGATCCACGCCAAGCAGGCGTTGGCGGCAGAACTCGGTGATAGGGTCGCGGCCTATGCGGCGTCGCTGGAGGCGCGCGACTCCCTGATCACGGCCCGGGACGGGTTGGCGGCGCAGCTTTCCGCCGACCTCCGGGCCTTGGCGGAGCAGCTCAAGGCCGCCGAGGGACGCATCGGCCAGATGGCGAACGAGCGCGACGCCGTCGCCGCGGCGCTGCAGGAAGCGATCGCGGGCCAGGCTGCGGTCGCACAAACCTATGTCCGATCCACCTCCTGGCGCATCACCCGGCCGCTGCGGGTCGCCGTTCGCGTGGCGCGCGGCGGCCCCGCCTTTCCCCCGCCAGCCGCGCCCGCCGTTGCCGCCCCGGCTTCGCCTCCGCCGCCGGTCGCGCCCGAGCCCACCCCGGAGATTGCCGACGTGACCGCGGTCACGCCGCTGAAGGCGGCCGTGCGCACCCTGTTTCAGGCCCGCCTCGACGCGTTCCTGTCCAGCCCGGAGCTGCTTCAGCTACCCCGCTCCGAGCAGCCGGAGGTAAGCATCATCCTGGTGCTGTACAACCAGGCCGAGCTGACGTTCGCCTGCCTTGCCTCGATCGTCGAGACGCTGCGGGCGCGCAGCCCGGACATCGAAGTGGTCGTCGTCGACAATGCCTCCACCGACGCCACGGACACCTTGCTCGACCGGCTCCGCGGCGCCACGATCATTCGGAATACGGCGAACCTGCACTTCCTCAAGGCGGTCAACCAGGCGACCCGGTCGGCCCGCGGCGAGGCCATCCTGCTGCTCAACAACGACGCGCAACTGCTGCCGGGCGCGGTGGCGTCGGCGCTGCGCACGCTCCGGTCGGCTCCGGACATCGGCGCCGTGGGCGGCCGCATCATCCTGCCCGACGGGACCTTGCAGGAAGCCGGTTCCATCGTTTGGCAGGACGGCGCGTGCTCCGGCTACGGCCGGGGCCAGGACCCGAACGCGCCCGACTACATGTTCCAGCGCGACGTGGACTACTGCTCCGGCGCGTTCCTGCTTACCGACGCAGCGCTTTGGCGGGAGCTGGATGGCTTCGACGAGCATTTCGCCCCGGCCTATTACGAGGAAACCGATTACTGCTTGCGGCTTTGGGAGGCCGGGCACCGGGTGGTGTTCGATCCCGACGCGTCGATCATGCACTACGAATTCGGCAGCTCGACCAAAAGCGGGGAGGCGCTGGCGTTGCAGGCGGCCAACCATAAGGTGTTCGCGGCCCAGCATGCCGACTGGCTCGCCGGCCAGTTCCCGGCGTCGCCGCAGAACGTGCTCGCGGCCCGCACTGCCCGCTCCGACGCAAGGCGCGTGCTCGTGCTGGAGGACCGGGTGCCGAAGATGGAGTTGGGGTCCGGCTATCCCCGCGCCAACCGGCTGGTGCACGAGTTGGTCGAAGCGGGCGCGCAGGTCGCGTTCTTTCCGATGAACCGCCACAGCGAAACGTGGCACGGGGTGCGCCGGGCGCTGGACAAGCGGGTCGAGGTGTTGATCGCCGCGGTCGGGTCGCAAATCCGGCCCTATCTCGCGGCCAGGCGGGGGCATTTCGATGCGATCCTGGTGTGCCGCCCGCCGAACATGGACGTGTTCCAGGGCGCCGTGGATTTCGACCGCGACTTGATCGGCGATGCCCGCGTGATCTACGACGCGGAGGCGCTGTTCGTCACCCGGCAGCTGCAGAAGTTGGAGGCGGAGGGACGGCCGGCGAAGGCGCCCGAGCGGCATCGGGTGATCGCCAGCGAGGTTTCGCTGACGCGCCTGGCCGACGCCGTCATCTCCGTTTCATCGGCCGAGCAAGCGACAATGGAGGATTATGGGGCCAGGCAGGCGCATCTGCTGGGTCACGCCCTGGAGGACCAGCCGATCGCCACCGGGTTCGGCGAGCGGGACCAGGTGGTGTTCCTCGGCGCCATCCAGACCGACGACCTGCCCAATGCCGACGCCGTCCGCTGGTTCGCAGGCGACATCCTGCCCCGGCTTCGGCAGGTGGTGGGCCAAGACCTCCGGCTCACGGTCATCGGCAACGCCCAGGCGCCCAGCGTCGTCGCACTGGACGGCGACACGGTCGATCTGGTTGGAATGGTCGACGAGTTGCCGCCCGCCCTCGCCCGGGCCAAGGTGTTCGTGGTGCCGACCCGTTTCGCCGCGGGCATTCCGCACAAGGCGCACCAGGCGGCGATGCTGGGCATCCCGATGGTGGTCACCGAGTTGATCGCGCAGCAGCTTGGCTGGGAGAACGAGGTCGAACTGCTGGTGGCGAGCGAACCCGGCGCGTTCGCCGACGCGGTCGCCCGGCTGTACCAGGATTGTGACCTGTGGGAGACGATCAGGCGGAACGCCTTGTCGCGGGCCCAAATTGAGTGCGCGCCCGAGGCATTCACGGCGACGGTGCGCCGGATTTTGGCGGACATCCCGCTCGTCCACCGCAGGCCGGAGCCGGGCCCGGCGGCAAAGGCTGGGCCACCCCCGCCCGTCGCCGAGCCGCCGACGAGCCGGCCGGCGAAAACGGATTTCAGCATCGCCGTGCCGTTCGGCTTCGCTCCATTGAAGGCCCAGGCGCCACGCCTGGCGGTCATGTGCCACCTGTTCCACCCTGAGATGGCGCGCGAGATGCTGTTCTACCTTCGCAACCTTCCGGCGCCGGCCGACCTGTTCCTGTCCACGGACACCGCGAAGAAGCGCGCGCTCCTGCAGGCCACATTTGCGGGCTGGGACAACGGCCGGGTCGAATTCCGCGTCACGCCGAACCGCGGGCGCGACATCGCACCCAAGCTCGTAGGGTTCGCCGACCGCTACGAGGGCTACGACCTGGTGCTGCACCTGCACTCCAAGAAGTCGGACCACGCCGTCTTCCTGACCCCCTGGCGCTCGTTCCTGTTCGAGAACCTGCTGGGTTCGCCTTCGGTCGTCGCCAGCATCCTCGACGCCTTTGCCCGCCTGCCGGATTTGGGGATGGTGGCGCCGCAGCACTACGAGGCGGTCCGGCGCTGGCTAGGGTGGAACGGCAATTTCGGTCAGGCGCATGCGTTGGCCAAGCGCATAGGATTGGCCCTCTCGCCCGACTGTGCGCTCGATTTCCCCTCCGGCTCGATGTTCTGGGCGCGCCCGGCGGCGTTGCGGCCGTTGCTCGACCTCGATCTGACGTTCGAGGACTTCCCGGAGGAAAGCACGCAGGTCGACCACACCACCGCCCACGCGATCGAGCGGCTGTACTTTTATGCGTGCGAACGGAGCGGGCACAGCTGGATAAAGATCGCCCAGCCCGCACTGTACCATAATTCCTCGACGATCGTCGAGGTGGCGACGCCCGCCGCGCTCAGCCGGTTCGCGGCGGAGCACGGCGTGGTGTTGAGCGGCCCGTCGCCGATCCCGGTCCGGCCCGAGCCAGCGCCGATGCAGACCCGGGTGGCGCCGGGCCTGGCGAGCAGGCTTGCGGGGCGGGCACTGTAGCTTGCGCAATCCATTCCGGACCCTGCGTCGGAGGCATGTCGGGCGCGTGTCCGTCGTGGTGCCGCTGTACAACCACGCCCGCTACATCGGAGGTGCCGTCGCCAGCATCCTTGCCCAGGGGCCGATCGTCCGCGAAATCGTCGTCATCGATGACGGTTCGACCGACGACTCGGCCCAAATCATGCAGGCACTGGCGGCAAAGGATCCCCGGATTCGCTTTCGGTCGCAGGCCAACCAAGGGGCGCACGCGACTCTCAACGCCGCGCTGGCGGAGGCGACGGGCGAGTTGGCGGCCATCCTGAATTCGGACGACGCCTATCTGCCGGGGCGTTTGGATACGCTTGCCGACATGCTGGACGATCAGCCGGACGCGAGCATCGCTGCGTCGCAGCTGACCTTCATGGACGGCGCCGGGCAAGCATCCGCCAACGAGTGGCACGATCGGGCCTGGGCGTTTCACCGGAACGGCGCGGCGATGGGCGTAGCCCTGGTAAACGGCAATTTCCTGATGACGACGTCGAATTTTGTCTTCCGCCGCGCCCTGCTCGACGAAATCGGCTCGTTCGCCAGCTTACGCTACGCGCACGACCTCGATTTCGCGTTGCGCGCCCTCGCGTTCGGCAAGCGCATCGTCGTCCTCGATGATGCCTTGCTGCGATACCGCGTGCACGCCAGCAACACGATTGCGGAGGACCACCGAGCCGTGCGCGCGGAATGGGCGATGGTCACTGCCGGGTATCTTACGCTGCTATGGGACCGGCCGGGCGCGCCGCCGATCGACTGGGCCAAGGCGTCTGCCATGCAGGACGTGCTGCAACGCCACGAACTCGCGCGGGCGGTGGCGCTCACCATGGCCTATCTGCGCCGTCACGACGCGGCTCCCCTCGAGCGCAGCCCGTTGCTCGCCGATTCCGGGTTCCGCTTCCATGTCCGGGAATGGGTTTGATGCGGATTCTCGTACTCAGCAACCTGTATCCGCCCAACGTCGTGGGCGGCTACGAGCGCCTGTGCTTCGACGTGACTGAGGCGCTCGCCCAACGCGGGCACGAGATGGTGGTGCTGACCAGCCGCTACGGCGGGAAAATCGCCGACTACCCCGGCCAGGCGATCCTTCGCGAGCTCAACCTGCTGACCGGACCGGACATCTACACGCCCTTTCCCGGCAACCCCGAACAACGCGACGCCATCAACCAAGCCAACCTTGCCACGCTGGACCGGGCACTGGCGGCGACACGGCCGGATGTGGTGTTCGCCTGGAACCTGTTCTTCCTTGACCCGTCGATCCTGGCCCGGCTGGAGGCGAGCCCGGTGCGGACCGTGCTGATGCTGACCGACAACTGGCTGCTGGTGACGCGCAACCCGCACTTCGTCGCCGACTTCTTCCGCGATGTCGTGCACGGGACGCAGCTTTTCGCGCTCCCTGCGCCACCCGGCATCGCGCGCCGGATTGCCAAGCTGTTTGGGCAAGGCCGGACGAAGTTGGAGGCGATCTTTGGCGCCGCGTTCGTCCGCGACCTCTACGCAGCGGGCGGGAGCCGCTTCGACCGCCACCGCGTCATCCATAATGGCGTGAAGCAAGCGGCGCACGCCACCCGCGCCGTCCGCGACCGCACCCGGCTGGTCGAGCCCGGCACGCTGCATCTGCTGTTCGCCGGACGCCTGGTCGACCTCAAGGGCGCCCACATCGCCGTCGCCGCCCTGAAGCTCCTCGACCCGGCGGCGCTCGGGGTCTCCCGCATCCAGCTGACGCTTTTGGGAGATGCGCAGGACGCCGGCTACGTGGCCGAACTCGACGCCGCCATCGCGCAGAGCGGACGCGGCGCCGACATCGTCCTGCGCCCGACGGTGCCCGAACACACCCTGTTCGACCTGTTCAACGACCACGACATTTATCTCTTCCCTTCGCTGTACGAGCCGTTCTCGCTCACGCTCATTCACGCCCTGGCGTGCGGCATTCCCACGATCGCCTCCCGCGCCGGCGGCAATGCCGAGATCGTCGAGGACGGCGCGAGCGGGCTGCTATTTGAAAAAGGCGACCCGGCGGACTTGGCACGCGCGATCCGGCGGTTGGCGACCGACCCCGGCTTGCGGACGCGTCTCTCGTCGGGCGGCCGGGCGTCGGCAAGCCGGTTCACGTTCGAGCGGATGGTGGGCGAGATGGCCGACATCCTCGATGGCCGCAAATGATGCCGGGTTCGTTGACGGGAGTGTCGTGCCTCGTCCTGGGCGCCGGCGGGTTCATCGGCTCGCATCTCTGCCACGCCCTGGTCGCGTCCGGCGCCCGGGTGCACGGCTTCGGGCATCGTCCCAACTTCCCGAACGGCCTGCCGCCGATCCGCTTCACCGCCGGGGAGTTCACCGATCGTGCGGCCCTGGCGGTGGCGGTGGATAGCGCCGACATCGTATTCCATCTGCTCGGTGGCACCACGCCCGAAGCATCGAACAAGGACCCCATCGCCGACCTGCAGGTGAACACGCTCGCCTCCGTGCAGCTGCTGGAGCTGTGCCGGGCGGCGTCCGTCCGTAAGGTCGTGTTCGTTTCCTCCGGTGGCACCGTCTATGGCGTGCCTCCGTTCGTGCCGATTCCGGAGGACGCCCCAACCGAGCCGATTTCCGCGTATGGGATCAACAAGCTCGTGGTGGAAAAATACCTCAGCCTCTACCGCCACCTGCACGGCCTGCAGTCCATCTCACTCCGCGCGGCGAACCCGTTCGGACCGTACCAGAGCCCGTTCCGCCGCCAGGGCGTCGTGGCCGCCCTGATCGAAACCCAGCTGGCCGGCAAGCCCGTGGAAATTTGGGGCGACGGCCGCGTGGTGCGCGACTTCCTCTTTGTCGGCGACCTCGCGAACGCGATGGTCGCGGCTGCGCTGTACGACGGTCCCCATCAGGTGATGAACGTCGGGTCCGGCCGCGGCCGCTCCATCCTGGAGGTAGTTGACGACGTCGCCGCAGCCCTCGGCCGGCCATCGCCCCGCATTGCCTACCGACCCAGCCGCCGAGGCGACGTGCCCGCCAACGTGCTCGACATTTCCCGGGCGCGGCAGGCGCTGGACTGGCAGCCGCGGACCGACTGGATGGACGGCTTGCGCCTAACGGCCGCCTGGACCGCCGACGCCTTTCCCGCCGCAGGCTAAGCCAACCCGCCATATGCCTCGCCACCACCGCGTGCTAGCCAACAACAAAGCAGCAAATGGACGACTAGGGTGAACGATCAGATCACGGTGGACGCGCGAAGCTCATTCCAGGCGAAGGTGAGCGATGTCTGGTCCCGGGACGTCGAGGAGCGCGCGGCCACCGAGGGCTGGTACTGGATAGCCCACCCGATGGTCGTGGCCCGGGTGAACACGCTCATTTCCGGCGACCCGGCGTGCGACGCCTACGGCCGGCTCGAGCGCCTGTATCGCGAACGGGGCTGGACCTTGCCTTTCGCCCACGCCGTCTCGCTCGGATGCGGGTTCGGCAACCTCGAACGCGACCTGATGCGGCGCGGCTGGGTCGGCCGCATCGACGCCTACGACATCGCCGAGGGCGCCATCGCCGAAGCGCGCCGCCTTGCCGAGCAGGATGGACTGCACGGGATCACTTACCACGTCTCCGATCTCGACACCTTGCAGCTTGCGCCGGGTTCGATCGACGCCGTGTTCGCCCACTCCGCCGTGCACCATGTCGAGCGGCTTGAAGCGTTGTACGCCACGGTGCACGCCGCGCTGAAGCCGAACGGCGTGTTCCACCTGCACGAGTATGTCGGCCCGACCCGGTTCCAGTGGACGGACGCGCAGATCGCGCTCGTCAACGATTTCATGGACAGCCTGCCGCCCCGGTTGCGCGCGTTGCCCTCCGGTTTACCGAAGGGACGCATGACCCGCCCAACTATTGAGCACATGATCGCCACCGACCCGAGCGAGGCTGTCCGTTCCGCCGATCTGCTGGCCGCGCTGCAGCCATGGTTCGAGATCGTCGAGGAGCGCCGTACCGGAGGCACGCTGGCGCACCTGGCGCTTGGCGACATCGCGCAGAACTTCGCCCCGGACTCGGCCGAGGACCGCGCCATCCTGCAGGAATTGTTCGCTACCGAGGATGCCGCAATGGCGAGCGGCCTGATCGGCAGCGACTTTGCGATCGTCACCGCCGTTCCCCGGCCGCAGGTCAAGGCGCTGCGCACGCCGCCCGCGGGGGAGGGTCCTGCTGTGTCGCCCTCTGCCGCAACCCGGATGTCGCTTCGATTTCCTCCGGCGCGGCGGCTGTTCGACGCGGTGCGCTACCTGAACGGCGCCACGGCGAAGCTGACGGCCGAGCAGGAGCAAAGCCGCACCGCCGATGCAGCGTTGCGCCATGACCAGGCCCGGCTGTTCGGCGCGGTGGCGCGGCTGACTGCCGAAATCGCTGCCGCCCGGGCCACTCTGCCGCCACCTGCGCCTACGGCAACCGTCCCGGAGCCACCGAAGGCCGAGGACAATCCGGCCGATCCTTGGGTGGGCCGGATATTGCAGGGCGCGGCGCTGCGGCATCTGCCGTTCCTGCCCGGCGAGATCGGCATCACTGAAAACGGCATTCGCGTCGAGGGCTACGCCGGTGCGCCGGAAGGCCTGACCGCCAACATGGCATTTTTCGTCAATGGCCGCCGCATCGACCAGGTTGAATACCCGGTGCTCGACGCGGAACTTGCCTCGCGCTTCCCCGACATTCGCGGCATGGGATTTGTGATGCGGGCGCTGATGACGCAGCATCTAAACGAGCTGAAGGCCGCCCGGTTCTGGCGCTTCGACGCCTCGCCGACCGGCCGCTACATCCCGGCAAATTGGCGGCAGGCGATGCACTTCATGAACCCGGCGATGGAAGCCTTCCCGTTCCCGCCCGTTGCCAACATCAAGCGGGTGATCGGCGACACCAGCGCGACCCGGTTCGCCATGGGCGGCGCATCCATCTTCAAAAACCTGAAAACCTACCTGGGCGAGCTCGGCTATGGCTGGGCGGATTTCCCGGACATCCTCGATTGGGGCTGCGGCGCCGGGCGCGTCACGCGCTATCTGCTGTCCGAAACCAAAAGCGCGGTCACCGGCGCCGACATCGATCCGGACAACATCGCCTGGTGCCGCAGCGCCTACCCCGCGGGCCGGTTCGAGGTTGTTCCGTTGCGGCCGCCAACCGCCTTCGCGGACAGCAGTTTCAACCTGGTGACTGGGCTGTCGGTGATGACCCACCTCCAGGAAGACGATCAGTGGAAATGGCTGGCCGAGCTGCGGCGGATCACCAAGCCGGGCGCGCTGGTGTTCCTCTCGGTGCAGGGACCGACCCAGTATGCCTATAACCGCTTTCCCGCGCATCTGTATCGCCAAGTCGAGGAGCAGGGCTACCTTGACCTGACGCGCGACCCGGCCTTGGACGACGTGATTGCCGATTCCGAATACTACCGGGCCGCCATGCATAGCCGCCGCTACATCACCGAACGGTGGGGTGAGTATTTCGAGGTGCTGGCCATCGTCGACGCGATTGCCGGCCTGCAGGATTTCATCGTCATGCGCCGGCGCTAAATCATGGCCCATGCGCGTCAGGCGGGCTCCGATGCAGCACCAAATGCTGTTCGGTCAAGTCGAAGTTGAAATTCAAATAAGGATCGTGAAGCGCCAACTGTCCCCAGTCACGATGCAGCCGATTGAGTTCCTCACGAACCTGGCTGCGCCGAGGGCCCAAATGGTCCGGCAGGCGGGACGCGAGCTCCCGATGTTCCAACACGGCATCCGGCGTCCACACGATCCGGTAGCCCTGGGCGGTCAGGCGTAGGCAGAGCTCGACATCGTTGTAGGCAACCGGCAATCCTTCGTTGAGGCCGCCCACCTCAACAAACAGCCCTCGCCGCATGGCCAGGCACGCCCCGGTGACGCTCCACACGCTGCGGGACAGCGCCATCAGCCCGGACGGCCCGCAATCGTCCGCGGCGGCGAAACGAAACAGGTGGCGCGGCACGCCGTGCAGGTCGGTCGCGAGCCCAGCGTGTTGCACCCGCCCGTCCGGATACAGCAGCTTGGCCCCAACCGCCCCCACATCCGGTTGCAGCGCGTGCGCCACCATGACTGCCAGCCAATCGGGACGCAGCACGGCAATGTCGTTGTTGAGCAGCAACAGCACTTCGCCGTTCGCCTGGGCGACGGCATGGTTGTTCAGGGCCGACCAATTGAATGGGCCGGGCCGCGGTAGCACGCGTACCCGGGGATCGTGGGATAGCGCGTCCATCAGCGCCAATGCCTCGACATCCTCGGTGCCGTTATCCACGATCAGCAACTCGATCTGCTGGTAATCGGTGCGGTTCAGCACGCCGTCCGTGCAGGTCTGCAGCAGGTCGGGCCGGTTGCGCGTAGGAACGATGATGGAAACGAGCGGCTCGGATTTCGGCAACGCATAGACGACGCGCTGCCATTCCTTCTGCCCGGTGACCGGCTGCACCTGCGCCAGTATGCCCTGTTCGCGCATGCGGTCCGCCGCATGGCCACGCATCGACGCGGCGTGCCCGATCGGCAGCGGCGCAGCACGATGGCACAGCACGGCGGGCACATGCCGGATGCGCTCCGGGATCGAAACAGCGGCGATGCGGCTGGCCAGGTCATAGCGCCAAGCAGGGCTGGGTTGGATTGACCCGGTGAATTGGCGGATCAAGTCGGTGCGATAGAAGCCAAACGGTCCTACGAGATCCAGTCCGCGTTGCAGCTCAGGGTCCCAGTCCGGCTTGAAGAATGGCCGGCTGCGTTGCCCGGCCGGATCGATCCAGTCCTCGTCGGCGAACAGCAGGTTGGTGTGGGGCTGTTCTGCCAGGATGGCGCTCGCCATCGCGAGGGCCTGGGGTGCGATGTGGTCGCGAAGATCGTGGAAGCAGAGGTAATCCGCCTCCAACCGATCAAGCGCAACTGGGATGACGGACGAACCTCCCTCGTCGGCCTCGATGACCATGTCCGGACGGCTGGCCGCGACCCTGGCCTCTCTGACCTCCGCCACGACCGCGTCCGGGCAGAGCAACAACACCCTGCAAGCGGCTGGAACATGGGCGAGTGTTGCAACCAGCTTGTCGGTGACGGTGGCGCCATCGGTCTGTTCCGCCCATAGCACCAATCCGAGCCGAGGCTGGACGACGGGCGCGCGCCCGTCGCCGGGACGGAGCAGCATGTCGCATGCGCGACGCTCCTCGTTGCCGATCCACTCCTGGTAGCTGGCGATGGGATCGTCTGTCGCCGCCGGCGGCACTGGCGATTCAGTTCGATCCTGGGTTGCTTTTTTGGGCCGAAGAGTTTGAAGGGATTTGATCAGGCGGCGGATGGGACCTGTGAGACGCCAACTTGTACTGGTTTCGAAAGCAAAAACCAGGGTCTCCAATCGATTGATCTCGGTCCGTGCTTGCGCAAGTGCCGCCTCCAGCTCACGCATTTGCCGTTCTGCACGCCCGAGCGAGGGTCTTAACGAGTCATAACTTGCCCGGTTGGCTTCGATGGCTCTCCAAGTTGCCTCGTTACCTCGGCCTGGAGGCACACCATCCACTGTATGAACCACCTGAATAAAGATCGATCGTTGTTGCAACGCTATGATAGCGATACGAAACGTTTTTCCCAACCGATTGCCGAAGGGGAGCCGGCGCCCACGTCTCTTGGCGCGGCAGCTACGTCGCTCCCATCACTCGCGACGAAACGTTCAGCCGAGCCAATGCGGGTTGTGCACCGTGCCGTCGAACTGCTCCGACACCTTGTAGCGCTCGGTGCTCCCATCGGCCGCAACTTTGGCGGTTTTGGCCAGGATCGCCGCACGCTGCTCCGGCGTCATCGGCGCGTAGGTCCGCACCGCATCCAGCGCCTGCTGCAGGATGGGCGCGTGGTCGATGCCGCACACCTGCAATGCGGTTGGCAGGCCCATGGCATAGTGCAGCATCTCCATCGGCGTGGCGGCCCCCGATTTCAGGATGAAGTCGTCGCCAAACGTCTTCATCCCCAGCACCGCCGTCCCGTGCGCCAGGGCGATCGGCAGCACGTGCTGCTCGAAGCTGTCGTAGTGGGCGTCCATCACGTTCAGCGGCATCTGCACGGTGTCGAAATGGAAGCCGTGCTGGTCGGCCACCTCGAACATGTGCGCGTGGATTGCCGGGCTCTTGTGGCCGGTGAAGCCGATGTAGCGCAGCTTGCCCTGCTCGCGCGCGCGCAGCACCGCCTCCATCGCGCCCGCGGTGAACACCCGCGCCGGATCGTCCATGCGGATGATCTCGTGGAACTGCAGCAGGTCGAGGTGGTCGGTCTTGAGCCGGGACAGCGACTCGTCGATCTGGTCGGTCGCCGCCTTGGCCGTGCGCCCGTCAATCTTGGTCATCAGGAACACGCGGTCGCGATAGCCGCCCTGCAGCGCGAGGCCGAGCCGCTTCTCGCTCTCGCCGCCGTTGTAGTCCCAGCAATTGTCGAAAAAGGTGATCCCGGCCTCGATGGCGGCGTGCACCAGCTTAACCGCTTCCTCCACCGAGGGCCCGCCGGGCTTGGCAATATGGAAGCCGCCCATGCCGATCATCGACACGCGCTCGCCGGTGCTGCCCAACGGACGGTATTTCATGTCCGGGTGCTGCGCGATGCGGGAAGTGACCGGCCCAGTCGGCGTGGCCACGCCGCCTTGGGTGGTGTTTTCCGGCCCGGCGCCGACCAAAGCCACCGGGTGCGAGACTGCTTGGGCCGAGGCCGCCGTGGCGGTCGCGAACGCGGCGACGCCGGCCGCTGTGGCCCTCATGAAATCGCGTCGTTCCATCGCTTCCTCCTTACCCGCGCGGTGTCCGCAGGATGCGCATCGCCGCGCACGCTGCTCCGTAGCCGTTATCGATGTTCACCACCAGCACGCCAGGCGCGCAACTGGCCAGCATCGCGTCCAGCGCCACGCGCCCGCCCGCCGCCACGCCGTAGCCCACCGAGGTCGGGACGGCGATGATGCAGCCCGGCAACAACCCGCCCACCACGCTCGGCAGCGCCGCGTCCATCCCGGCGACGACGATGACGACCGGAAACGAGCGGAGTTCGTCGACCCGGCGCATCAGCCGCCACAAGCCGGCCACGCCGACATCGGCGATCTCGGTCGAGCCGAAGCCGTTGAATTGCAGCGTCCGAGCGGCTTCGCGCGCGGCCGGCAGATCCGAGGTGCCGGCGGTCACGATCGCGACCTGCGACGGCCCAACGTCCGGCGGCGGCGTGGAGAAGGCGGTGCGCGACACCGGGTCGTAGTCGAGCATGTGGCAGAGCAGCAGGGCGGCAAGGCGCTCGGGGTCGAGCCGCGTGAGCAGCAGCGGCAGGGCGCTTTCGACGGCCGCGTGCAGGATCGCGCCGATCTGGGCAGGCGACTTTCCGGCGCTGAACACGGCCTCGCCGAAGCCGATCCGGTCGGTGCGCTCGGTATCCAGGATGAAATCGCTCATGCCGCCGGCTGCACGAAGGCGCTTCCGTTGCGATAAGCCGCGAAGGTAATGGGCCGCACCACGCCGAGCCCGGCGATTTCGGCCCGCAGCACTGCCTCCTGCCCGGACTCCATGCGGGCGAGGGCGTCGGGATCGAGTTCGATGACCACCCCCGCAGCGCGCACCCGGCACCGTACCGTCCGCGGCTGCAACGCGGCGGCGACCAGGGTTTCCGCGCGGTGCACCATCGCCAGGTCCGGCGCCTCGATCCGGATGCCGGTCTCGATGCGACTGGACAAGCAGGGCGCCGACGGCAGTTCGGACAGCGCGCCCAGCCCCAACGCCCGGGCCAACTGACGGATCGCGGCCTTGTCGATCCCGGCTTCCACGAAGGGATGACGCACGCCATGGTCGCGCGCCGCGTCCAGGCCCGGACGATACTCGCCGAGGTCGTCGGTGTTGGTGCCGGAGACGATCTGGTGCGTCGTCCGTGCCGCCACCGCGCCATACAGATTGGTCTTGCAGAAGAAGCACCGGTTCACCGGGTTGGCGCGATAGCTGGCATCGGCGAACTCGCCCGCGTCGAACACGTCGAGCGCCCACCCCTCCCGCGCCGCCAATGCCTGGGTCCGCTCCGTGGCCTCGTCCGGCACGGCGGGCGACGTCGCGTGGTGCATCGTGACGCGATCGGGCACCGTCCGGTGCGCGACCGTGGCCAGCGTCAAGCTGTCGATGCCGCCGCTGACGGCCACGGCCACACGGCCCATCTCGCGCAAGACCGTCTCGAGTTCTGTCATCCCGCCGCGTCCTCCGCCCGGCGGCGCAGGCGTGCCCGGCCGGCGTGGGTGGCGGTGGCTGCGAGGTCATCGAGCTCGGCCTTGCCGGTCGCGCCGCCGGGCCGGTCGACCAGCTTCACCCGCACCGTGGCCCCGTCGAGCGGCACCTCGGCCATGCGCCGGGGCAGCGCGCGGGCGGCGACGATCTGCGTCCGCAGTCCGATCGTCGTGGTTTCCTGAAAGCACGCCTCGATCACATCCTCAATCGCCTCCGGTTGCGCCAGCACCTGGATATGGGTCGCGAGCCGGCCCTTCTTGCCGAATGCCGGAATCTGCAGCACGTCGTGCACCGCCGGATGCGTCCGCAGCCGGTCGATTCCGGTCGCCAAATCCTCGCCCGATTGGTCGTCCACCTCGAACATGACCACCAGAAGATCGCGATGGCTGCCCAAGCTTGCAACCATGTCGAACACCAGCAGGCGCAGGCAGTTGCTGCGGCCCGGCAGAGTGCGCGTGCCGAAGCCGATCCCCGAGCGCTGCAAGCGCAGGCCCACTGGTCGCATCCCGCAGCCGAGATAGCGCAGGATGGCCGCTCCGGTCGGCGTCACGCGCTCGCCAGGCACGCCGTCGTCCACCACCTCGAACCCTTCCAGCAACAGGGCAGTCGCCGGCGCTGGCACTGACAGCATTCCATGGGCGGTTCTTACCTGCCCGGACCCGAGCGGCAATGGCGATACGCTCCAGCTCGCTGGCCCGATTGCGTCGATCAACCAGGCTGCGGCCAGGATGTCGGCAATGGAGTCGGCCGCGCCGACCTCGTGGAAGCTGACGTCCTCGGGGTCGATGCCGTGCACCCGGCCCTCGGCGTCCGCCAGCGCCGCGAAGATGCCGGTCGCGTGCCGTCGAACGGCGGGGGCGAGCTCGCAGCCGACGATGCGTGCGCGGATGTCGGACCAGTGGGCGTGATGGTGATGGTGATGGTGATGGTTAACCTCAGCGACTTCGAATCTTGCGCCGGCAAGCACGTCGTCGCGGTGCCGAAGCAGGCGGCACTGCACCGGCGCGAGTGCCTGCGCAGCGGCGACAGCGCCTTCGCCCAAGTCGGGAAAAGCATCCAGCAGGGCGGCGATGAACATGTCGCCGGCGACGCCGCCAACCGGGTCGAGGTGCAGGTGCAGCAAGGTGGTGTCCTAGATCCGAAATGCGCGACCATGCAACGCAGCCCCGCACCCTTCGTTCTGTCGGAGGACGCGCCGGCACGCAAATCGCACGCATGGGAGGCTAGGATGGAGCGAAGGACATTGTTCAAGGGCGTGGTCGCCTCGGGGCTCGCCGCCTCGACCGCACATGCGGCCAACAACGCGTCGGTCGGTCCCGTGCCGCCTTTGCCGCGCCTGACCGACCCCGGCGAGCTGCGGGGCGAGATGCTGTATCGCAGGCTCGGGACGACCGGGGAGATGGTGTCCGCAATCGGCTTCGGCGGCTCCCACTTCGCGAAGCCGGCTGTTGCGGAGGCGGATTCGCTGCGGCTGTGCCACGCGGCGCTCGATCGCGGCATGAACTTCATGGACAACTCGTGGGACTACAACAAGGGCGAGAGCGAAATCCGGATGGGTCGGGCGCTGGCGCAGGGCGGCTACCGGCGCCGGGCGTTCCTGATGACGAAAGTCGACGGGCGCACCAAGCAGGCCGCCACCCAACAGCTTGAGGAATCGCTGCAGCGGCTGCAGACCGACCATATCGACCTTTGGCAGTTCCACGAGGTGCTGCGCTTCGACGACCCCGACCGCATTTTCGCGCCGGGCGGGGCGCTGGAAGCGGCAATGGATGCCAAGAAGGCGGGCAAGATCCGCTATATCGGCTTTACCGGGCACAAGGACCCGCGCATCCACCTGTACATGCTCGACGTCGCGGCCAAGCATGGCTTTCGGTTCGACACCATCATGTTCCCGACAAACGTCATGGACGCGCATTTCCGCAGCTTCGCCCGCCAAGTCATGCCGCGGGCCGTGCACGACCGCATGGGCATCCTTACCATGAAGCCGTTCGGCGGCGCCGACGGGGTGATCCTCAAAAGCGGCACGGTAGCGCCGATGGATTGCCTGCACTACGCGCTGAACCTGCCGGCGACGGTGGTCATCACCGGCATCGACGATGACTGCGCATTGGACCAGGCGTTCGCCGCCGCCAAGACGTTCCGCCCGATGGACCAGGCCCGGGTCGCCGCGATCCTGGGCCGGACCGAGCAGGCGGCGGCGTCCGGCGACTACGAGCTGTTCAAGACCAGCGCGCATTTCGACGAGACCGCCAAGAACGCCGACTGGCTCGGCGGCGAAAGCCCGGAGGTGCAGAAGCTGGCGCCGAAGAACGCGGGCTAGCCCTCGCCCAAATCCCACCACAGCCCGGCAAACGCCGCGATTCCTTCCCGCGCCGGCGCAATCAGCAGGTGTTCGTCCGGGCCGTGCTGCTTGCAGCCGTTATAGCTATGCGGAATCCAGACGAGCGGGACGCCGAGGTAATCGATGAACACGTCGCCGGGCAGGCCGCCGCCGCTATTCGGGATGATTTGCGGCGGACGGCCCAAAGTGCGCGCTAGGCTGTCGGCAACCCGGCGCACCCACGGGTTCGCCGGGTCGGTCCGGCTGGCGGCCATGCGCACGGCGGCATGCTCGACTGCAACCTCGGGGAACCCGGCGGCATCGAGATGGCTGCGGAGGGCCGGCGCAAACTCCGCCGGGTCGCAATCGACGGTGTAGCGCAGCTGGCAGTGGGCGCGGGCGTTTGGGGCCACGGCGTTGACCGGGTTCTCCGGACGCCCTGACAGCAGCGCCAGCACGATGAAACTGGTCCAGCCGTATATTTTCTCGGCCACGGTGAACCCGGGCTCACCCCAGCCGGTGTCGATCGCTGCGGCCTCCCCCTCCGCCCGCAGCTCCAGCCCAGCAAGCGCGTCGCGCACCGATGCGGGCATGCCGCCGCGGGGCAGCCAGCCCGGCACCAGGATGCGCCCATGGCGGTCGGCGATGGCGGCCAGCGCATGGGCGAGCACGATGGCCGGGTCGGTGGTCATGCCGCCCCAGTTGCCGGAGTGCACCCCGCCGGGCCGGACATCGACGACCAGGTCGAAGTGGAACGTCCCGCGCGTGCCGGTGGAGATGGTCGGCGTGTCGGACGCCACACGCGGCCCGTCGCTGGCGATCAGCACGTCCGCGCGCAGGGCGTTGGCGTGGGCGGCAATGAACGCGCGCAGGCCCTGGGACCCCCGCTCCTCCGCCATTTCCAATACCAATTTCAGGTTGAACCCGAGCCGTCCGCGCTCGGCCAGCACCGCTTCCAGCGCGGACAGGTTCAGTGCGTGCTGTCCCTTGTTGTCGGCGGCGCCGCGGCCGTACCAGCGATCGCCCGCCTCCGTCAGCGTCCAGGGGTCCAGCCCGGGACGCCACTGCTCGGCCAGGCCCCGCACGGTGTCGCCGTGGCCGTAGGTCAGCACGGTCGGGCCGGCGCCCTCGATGCGCTCGGCGGTGAGGATCGGGCCGAAGCCCAGGCTCGGGTTAGGGTGGAGGGCGACGGTGAAGCCCATCCGTTCCAGCCAGGGCCGGATCGCGTCGGCGAGGTAGCGGTGCAGGTCCGCTTCGTGCCCGGCGTCCTGGGACGTGCTCGGGATCGCCACCAGCTCGGCTAGGCGCGCCTGGAAGCCACCCTCGTCGAAGAAGGCGAGCGCGCGGGCAATGGCTGCCTCGCGGCTGGGTGCGTTCACCGCGACATCGCATGGTATTCGGCATTGGGCATCATATCGATCCCGTGCGCGACGCGATTGGTGAAGTTGAAGAATGCGGCGACTTCGGTGACGTCGAAGATGTCCTCGTCGGAGAAACCGAGGTCCCGTAGGGATTGGCGATCGTCCGGGGTCACCTCATGCGGCGCTTCCGTCAGCAGCACGGCGTAGTCCAGCATCGCGCGCTGCCGGTCGTCCAGCGGGGCGACCCGGTAGTTGAACGCCATCAATTCCCCCAGTTGCGGATCGCCGGACAGGGTACGGACCGCCGCCCCGTGCGCCACCAGGCAGTAGTAGCAGCGGTTGGCCGACGACACGGCGACGGCGATCATCTCGCGCTCCAGCTTAGACAAGCCCGAGGGGGCCAGCATGAGTTGGTCGTACATCTTGATGAAGGTGCGAAGCTTCTCCGGCCGAAGCAGCCAAGCACGCAGCACGTTGGGCACGAAGCCCAGCTTGTCGCGGCATTTCTGGAAATACGGCCGAAGGTCGTCCGGCAAGGTCTCCTCGCGGGGCGTACGCAAATCCATGACATGGGCGGGCTGGGGCATGATCCCTCCTGGAGCGGTGCGCCCGACCTTAGCGGGCGTCGCTCCAGGTGGCGACTGTCGCTCAGCTCCGGATTTTGCCGACCAGCTTCGCCCCGGCGCGGCTGGCGATGCGGATGCCATCCACCAGCATCGGGGACACGTAGTTGGCCGTGACCACCAGCTTGCCCAGACGTCCGAATTGCGCGGAACTGAGGAACTGCGTCGTGCGGGCCGCGCCTTCCTCGACCCCGCCATTGGTGTAGTAATAGGCGGCAACCGAGCGGCGCTTCCGCCCGTCCGGCGTCGCCACCGGGTTCGGATGCCCGTGCAGGCTGGTGTCGGTATGGGCGAACAGGATGGAGCGTCCGAACACCGGGACCACCTCGTCCACGCACTGCTTGGACACCGAGTCCCACAGCTCGAGTGCGCCGCCCCACGATGCATCCCACCCCTTGTTGAGGTAGGTGATGAACACCAGGCGGTTGTCGAGCGCCGTGACGGGATGCTTGTTGAAGTCGGTGTGGACGCTGAAGCGGCCGCCGGGCGCGATCTCGTGCAAGCCGCCGCCGAACAGGGTCGGATCGGGCAGCAGGCCCTGGATGCCGCTGATGGCGCTGAGGAACTGGGTGAACTGGCCACGCTGGATCACGTCGAAATAGGCGCGGCTCCCGGCGCCAAGCTTCGCATTCGGCCGCGTGCCCGTCTTGACCTCGTCCCGCGTGTTGTAGCGAACCCAATCACCGAAACCGGCGCCATAATCGCTCAAGACACGGTCGAGGAAGCTCGGCTGGAACAGGTTATCGATCACGACGTATGGAAATGGCTGGCCGTCTCGAAGCGCTTCCGCAAATCGCCCGCATGCGCACGTGAGAGTGCGCCCTTGGTAAAAACTTCGTCAGCAGAAGTATCCTCAAAAGATGTACTATCAACGGTGGCAGCTGGCGACGCTGCGTCGGTGACGTGAGTGCCTTCGAGGCCAATTACCGTGTCAAATCCCATAGTGTACCATCTCGTCCGTTAGGTGATCGTTACTATCGAACGACCATCTATGGCGACGAGGGTATGCAAAACAATATCATTTTATGGATTTCGTCGCGTTAATCCTACGTTAACTAGTCGAATACGAGATTGTGTTCATAGGTTTAGACGGAGGTGGGTATTTACATCGATCGCAATAGTAACGATCTAATGTGGCAACGCGCGAGCCGCTTCGCGCAACATAAACTTTTGCATCTTGCCCGTACTCGTCTTCGGCAATGGCCCGAACACCACTGTGCGCGGCGTTTTGAACCGTGCCATGTGGATGCGACAGAACGCGATGATCTCCGCCTCGTCGGCTGCGGCGCCAGGCTTGAGGGTCACGAACGCACAGGGCGTCTCGCCCCAGGTAGCGTCCGGCCGCGCCACCACGGCGGCCTCCAGCACCGCCGGGTGCCGATACAGCACGCTCTCGACCTCGATCGTGCTGATGTTCTCGCCGCCACTGATGATGATGTCCTTCGAGCGGTCCCTGATCTCGGCGTAGCCGTCGGGATACCACACGCCCAAATCGCCGGTGTGGAACCAGCCCCCGGCGAACGCTTCCGCGGTCGCGGCCTCGTTCTTCAGGTAGCCCTTCATCAGGATGTTGCCGCGCATGAACAGTTCACCCATCGTCGCGCCATCCTGCGGCACCGGCGCCAGCGTCACCGGATCGGCGACCATCAGCGCTTCCTGCACGACGTAGGGCACGCCTTGCCGCGCCTTCATCGCCCCGCGCTGCTGGACCGGCAGCGCGTCCCACTCATCGTGCCACTCGCAGACGGTGACCGGGCCGTAGCTCTCAGTCAGGCCGTAAACGTGGGTGATGTCGAAGCCGAGCGCCTCCATTCCCTCGATCACGGCGGCGGGCGGGGCGGCGCCGGCGGTCATCATCGCCACGCGGGAGGTCCGCTGCTGCACGCCGGCCGAGTTCAGGATCAGCCCCATCACGATCGGCGCGCCGCACAGATGCGTCACGCCCTCGCGGTCCAGCAACTCCAGGATCGCGTGCGCTTCGACCCGGCGCAGGCACACATGCGTGCCGGCCAGCGCCGTGATGGTCCACGGGAAGCACCAACCGTTGCAGTGGAACATCGGCAAGGTCCACAGGTACACCGCGCCGTGCGGCATCTGCCACGTGACAGCGTTGCCGAGCGCGTTCAGGTAGGCGCCGCGGTGATGGTACACGACGCCCTTCGGCCGCCCGGTCGTGCCGGACGTGTAGTTGAGAGCGATCGCATCCCACTCGTCGGGCGGCAGCGCGCCGGCGAACGCCGGGTCGCCGGAACGCAGGAACGCCTCGTACTCGATGTCGCCTAGCAGCTTGCCGGGGGGCGCCAGCGGGTCGTCGATGTCGATCACGAACGGGCGCTCGGCCGCAGGCAAAAGAGCGAGCGCCGCCTCGACCGTTGCCGAGAACTCCCGGTCGGTCACCAGCACCTTCGCCTCGCCGTGCGCCAGGATGTAGGCGATCGTTTCCGCGTCCAGCCGCACGTTGAGCGCGCTCAGCACGGCGCCCAGCATCGGCACGGCGAAATGCGCCTCGAAAGTGGGCGGGGTGTTCGGCGCCATGACCGCCACCACGTCGCCTCGGCCGACGCCGCACGCCGCGAGGGCGGAGGCGAACCGCCGGCAGCGCTCCGCCGTCTCGCGCCAAGTCGCGCGGTGCGGGCCATGCACCACCGCCAGCCGGTCCGGATGCACGGCGGCGGCACGGCCCAGGAACGTGACTGGCGACAGCGGGACGAAGTTGGCTGCGTTCTTTGGCAGGTCGAAGTGGTTCATGGACGCCCCCGGTTTTGAACCAAAGACGGTATCAGAACCCAAACATGTGATCGAGGGAGAAGCCGCCGCGCCCGTCCATCAGGCCGTGATAGCCGAACAGCCGGCAGGTTGCGTCGCGGACGAGCACGTAGCCGAGCGTTCCCGCCTGGGCCAGCAGCGCGTCGCCGAACACCTCATGCGGCCACACCATCGCCGAGCCGGAGCACGCGATCCGCAGCGGCTGCTCGGCGATGACCGCGCCGGCGCCGTCGAACAATTGCAGCGTCGTCGTGGAATACGGGTGCCAGGCTGCGGACGCGGCGTAGATCAGGCAGGTGAAGCTGCGCCGCTCCGTGTCGCCCAACCGCAGGAACAGGCGCGTCGTCAGGCCCGGCGGCGGGCCGTTATAGGATTGCGGCTCGTCCTTGTAGGTCATCAGCGTGTTGAAGATGTGTGCGCCGAAGCTGGTTTCGGCCGCGTGGCCGCTGGCGCGATCCTGGTAGCGGACCAGCGTGTGCATCCAACCATCCGCGCCGCCGCCGTCGCGGAAATCGTAGGCCAGCTCGGCGTGCCCGCCTTCCGCGTCCAGCTCGTCGAGGTCGAGCGCCAAATCGTGGTTGCGCGGCAGGCAGCCGAGGAAGCGTTCGGCGACCAGGCGGCCCGCCGGGTCGAACACGTCGATGCGGAGCGGCAGGTCGGCCTGGCTCTCGGCCATCGGGGTCGGCTGCACCACGGTGCTGAAGCGCGCGCGGGGCAGCACGGGGAACGGCAGCAGGAAGCCGCGCCCGAGCAGGTTGCCGAGTGCGGGGATGCCGCGGTCGGGCTGCAGGTCGGCGCGCTCGACGTTGACGTGGGCGATGCGGGTGCGGCCGTTCTGCACCACCTCGTAGCGGGGGCGGACGAAGTGGCGGCCGGCGCGTAGTTCGATCTGGGCGGGCCAGCGCAGGCCGGGGAGCAACTCGGCCACGTCCAGCGCGACGCTGGCATAGGGCGGGATGTCGCGGCCCAGCATGGCCGGCGTTTCGGCGCCCATGCGGTCAAGCGCGATGGTGCCGGCGGGGATCGGGGCGGCGTGGCTGTTCTGCACCCAGAGCCGCACGGTTTCATCCGGGCGCGGCGCGGGGAGGCCGGCGTAGCGGTCGCTGGGCCAGGCATTGGCGTCGTGGGTGCAGGACAGGCTGGGCTCGCCGCCGGCGCCGTAAGTGTCCAGCGCGTATTTCACCACATCGTGCCCGGCAACGCCGATCGCGTGCAGGAACAGTTGGCCGCTGAAGGCGGGCAGGCCGAAGCGGGCGCGGACCTCGGCGCTGTCGATCGCGACGCCGCCGGCGCCGTCGGGCAATGGCTGCTCCCACTCGGCGATGGCTAGGCCGTCCGCGTCGAACAGGCGCAGCCACAACCGCACCGCCCTAGCGCCGTAGCCCGCCCAGTAATTCGCGGTCACCAACCGGGTGGACAGGCCATCTTCGTCGCGGAAGAAGGCGTAGTTCGTGGCGAAGTTTAGCCGGTCGAGGTAGCGGCGCGGGTTGGTCAGAAGCGCGTGCGGCAGCCGCGCCTCGTCCAGCGTGCGCAGCGCCATGCCGGCGGGAAGCAAGGGCGCGATCCGGGCCTGCGCACGGGCGGTGTCGAAGGCTGCGATCAGCAGGGTCGCGCAGGCGGAGTGGCCGATGTCGGTCAGCGCCCGGGCGGGCTGGCCGGCGTGCGGTTGGCCGATATGGCGCACGTCGTGGACATAGCTTTCCGCCGGGCGGGGCATTTGCGGGTGAAGGGCGAACAGCGCGTTGGCGACTCCGTCCGGATCATAGACGGCGATCGGCTCGGCCATGCCGGCGGCCATGGTGGCGATGGCTTCCGCGGCGAGCGGGTGGGCGAAAGCCTTGTAGAGCACGTTGCCGCCCTGCTTAGCGTCGAAAGTCGTGATGTCCAGCATCGTCGCGTCCTTAAAAGCCCAACCGCCGCCGCATTTCGTCGGCTGCGGCCTGCGTGTCGTTCAGCGGCGCGCAATCCCACGTTTCCAGCCGGCCAGCAAAAATGCGGACCCGGCCGTCAGCGCGCAACCCCTCCGTGAATTGCCGGATTCGGCGGGACCGGCCCGGCAGCGGCGCTAGCAGCACGGGGGCGGCCGTCGCCACCGCCTCCGATACCATCGAAACGCTGTCGGTCGTGACCACGATCGCGTCGGCGAGCGCGAGCAGGCCGAAATACGGGTTGTCTCCCGTCATGTCCCACACCCAGCCGCCAGCCGGCTGGAGCGCGTCGGCCAGGATGCGGCGCACCGCCGGGTCGGTCCGGCGCGAGGGAGTGAGCGCGATGCCGACCCGGTCGCGTCGCATCATGCCGGCCAATTGCGCCGCTAACGCCGTGCCAACCGTTGCGTCGAGCCGGAAGCGGCCGTTGGTTCCGCCGACCAGCACGGCCACCAACGGACGTGGCAGATGGGCCAATCGGTCCGCCCAGTCCCGCCCGGCGGCCTCCAGCCGTTCTGGCGTCACCCGGTGGAGCGCCGTGCGCGTGACCAGCACGTTCGGCCCGGTGAGCCAATCGTGGCGACTGACCACCACAAGGTCGAACCGCGCCGGGTCCATACGCGGATGCTGCACTTGGACCACGCGGTGACCCGGCCGGCGAAGCGCCGCCAGCACCGACGCCGCCACGCCGCCACAGCCGATCGCCAACGCTTCGGAGGCAGGGCTCAGTCGCGTGGCCCACAGCGGCGCGGGCCAGGCGCGCGCCGGAAGCCACCGCCACGGCGCGCGTGGCTCGAGCACCTGCAGGCGTGCGGCCAGTCCCGCCGCTTCGGTCAACCCCAGCGCCTGCGCCTGCAACCCGGCATAGCCTTCGCTCAGGACGACGCTGGTCGGCAGCATGCTTGGTTTCTCCGCAGCATCGGCTTCGGGGTCAATGGCGGAGTGGCCAAAACGTGACGCTTCGACCGCAACTATCGGTTTTCCTTGACTTCGCTGCGGTGCAGCAGTATGTAGCCTCCGCGCACCTCGATGAATTTGTGCTCTGACGTTCTGAACGCAGCCCTTCTTCCCATCCAGTGTCTCGCGCCGGTTCGTGGTCCTGTAGATCGCGAATGACGCTCCCGGACCGAATGCGACTCGGGCGCGTCCGAACGAAAGACCAGCCTTACATGACGACTTTCCAAAACCTCGGCCTTGCAGCGCCGTTGCTAACCGCGCTTGCGACCGAAGGCTACACCGAGCCCACGCCGATCCAGGCGCAAGCCATCCCCCACGTGATGAACGGCCATGACGTCCAGGGCATCGCCCAAACCGGCACCGGCAAAACCGCCGCCTTCGCGCTGCCGATCATGCATCGCCTGCTCGCCAACCGGAAGCATCCGGGCAAGAAGGGCGCTCGCGTCCTGGTGCTCGCGCCGACACGTGAACTGGCCGGCCAAATTGCTGAAAGCTTCCGCGCCTATGGCCGCAACACCGGGCTGAAGGTCGCGCTGATGTTTGGCGGCGTGCCGAAGCCGCGCCAGGCTCGCGCCATGGATAACGGCGTCGACGTGCTGGTAGCCACGCCGGGCCGGCTGCTCGACCATCTGAACGACCGCGCCGTGAACCTCGGCAACGTCGAGATCTTGGTGCTGGACGAGGCCGATCACATGCTCGACCTCGGCTTCATCGTGCCGATCCGCAAGATTGCCGCGATGATCCCGCGCGACCGTCAAACGTTGTTTTTCTCGGCCACCATGCCGAAGGAGATCGCCTCCCTCGCCGCCGCCCTGCTGCGCGATCCCGTGCACGTCGCGGTCGCGCCGATGGCCGCTACCGCCGACCGCGTCGAGCAGACGGTCGTGTTCGTGGAGGCCGCCCGCAAGCGTTCGCTGCTGGCCAACATCCTCAAGCGGCAGGACATGGGCCGCACCCTGGTGTTCACCCGCACCAAGCATGGCGCCGACCGGGTGGTGCAGCACCTCGAAGCCGGCGGCCAGGCCGCAGCGGCGATCCATGGCAATAAAAGCCAAGGGCAGCGCGAGCGTGCGTTGGCCGCGTTCAAGAACGGCAGCGTGCGCGTGCTGATCGCCACCGACATCGCCGCGCGCGGCATCGACGTCGATGCCGTGACCCACGTCATTAACTTCGACCTGCCGAACGTGCCGGAAAGCTATGTCCACCGGATCGGCCGGACGGCACGGGCCGGTCACGCCGGCGTTGCCATCAGCTTCTGCGACTCGACCGAGCGGTCCCATCTGCGCGGCATCGAGAAGCTGATCCGAAGCCGCCTGCCAGTGGCCGAGCCGGACGCCCTGGCCGCCTGACGAAGGCGCGGGCGGGCGAGGGCAACTCCCTCCCGCCCCGTACCTCGCGGCCGGTGCGGCTCTAACTCAGGGCAGCTTGGGCAAGCTGCCGATCAAGCGTCACCAATTCTGCGCTAAGCTTCCGGGCGAGCCAGAGATAGCTGGCATCGTAAGCCGTCAGTTTCGTGCTTTGGGCGAGGTGCAGGACGCCGTCGTGATCCACTCCGACGGTTTCAAGCTCCATGTGCGCTCTTAGCTTGAAAGCTGCCGCCAGTGTCGCCCGCACCCCAGGTTGCCTGCGCATTTTTACCACACAGACATTGGTCAGCTCGAAGTCGAGCAGCGCCGATGCGATGAGTTGTGCGCCTGCGAGTCGGCCTGCAACGGTTTCAGCGTCCGGCTCTCCAAACAGCAGCGCTGCCAGCGCCGACGCATCGACAACCTTAATGGCCATCCCGCGCTGTTCGAACGATGTCGGCAGCTTCGGCAGGTGTCCGCAGGCCGAGCCGTCGCACCTCGGCCAAGACGTCGTTCGCGGACAGGGAGGTCGGTTGCACGGCTGCCTCGATAATCGCCATCAGCTCACCCTGCAGCGAGCGGTGATGTCGCTCCGCCCGTTGCCGCAGCAGATGAACGATGTTGTCGGGCGCGTTTTTGATGGAGAGGGTGAGGGACATGGTTCCAATTTGGCTCCGAATTGGAACTGCCTTAGCATACTTCCTGATGGTAAGAATAGGCTTGTCAAGCAGCGCATTCACGCCCGCCAAACGCGATCTCAATTTGGTGCGCCAAGTTCGCCGCAGTCTCCCGCCATACCGGCTTGGCGCTGTCGGTTGGTTGCGCGGTTGGCGGCGGCTCCTGGACCAGTCTGTCGATGGCGCAGGCCAAATCGTGGGCATCGACCGCGCACAACCGGGCGCGAGGCGCATAGGCCAACTGGTCGGGAAGGCCGCCAACACGGGTTGCCAATACGAAGCGGCCGGCTGCCATCGCCGCAGCCGCGACGCCGCTCTGGCTTGCCTCACGGTAGGGCAGCACGATCCCGTCGGCCCAGGCGAGCAGGCTGGCCAGCTCACCCTCGGGGACCCAGCGGTTCTCGACGGTGGCGTGTCGGCGCAGTCGGTCAAGGTCCGCGCTTTCCGGCCCGGCGCCCACCACCCGAACGCTCAACCCCTCGCGGCTGCCGAGCAATTGCAGCGCGTCAGCAAGCAGGTCGAGACCCTTGTAGGGCAGCAGGCGCCCAAAACAGAGCAGCTGGAACGGACCGCCATGCGCGCGCGGCAGTGGCGGCGGTGGGCCGAAGGCGAACGGCGACAGCGTAGTTTCGAGCATGGGGCGATCGCGCACCCGGCCCTGCTGCTCCAGCATCGACGCGACGTGCGGGCTGAAGGTCACGAGCGCATCCGCTTGGTTCACCAGGATGCGCTGCAGCCGCATCTGCAGCGGCAGGATGTCGCCAGGATGCAGTTCCGCATCGTGCACCGCCACTGCGAATGGCACGCGCGCCAGATGCAGGGCATACGCCATACGCAGGTCGAGCGGCCCCGGCATCGCGCAAAACGCCGCATCCAGGTGCAGCGCGTGCAATTGCCGGGCCAACGGACGCGCCATGACGGGAATGGCCAACATCCGGGCAGCCCACCCGGCTAGGCCGTCATAGGTCCCGACCGGCAAATCCGGCGTGGCTAAGCCGGCCTGCACGAGCTCCGCCTGCCGCGACAGCGACAGGACGGGCTCGACCCCGGGCACGTCGCGCAGCGCTTGGGCGAGCTCGGCGGCGTAGCGGGGACCGGCGCCGCGCCGTCCCCACTGCCACACCAGCAATCTCAAGCGGCGATCCCCTGGCCGATGCCGCGCAGGGCGGCGGCGAGCGGCGCCGGGCCAAGCCGGGCCGCGGCCGCAAGCTGCGCGCGGGCGCCCAGGGCGATGCGCGCCGGCGTGTCATCCGCCAGGCGGACCAGATGCTGGGCGGCGACCCCGATATCGGCCTCCGCCCATACCGCGCCGGGCGCCTCGAACACGCCGCGGGGATCGACTGCGGGAACCAACTGGTAAGGCACCATCGCAGCCGTCTCGTCGTCCATGAAATCGACGTTGCCCGACCAGTTCGTCGCGATGACGGCGCGGCCCAGCATCATGCCTTCCGCGGGCACCAGGCCGAAACCCTCGCTGCGGTGGAGCGAGAGTACGATGTCGGCGCAGGCGGTCAGCGCATGGTTGTCGGCCGTCGGGAACATGCGCGTCTCGATGCGGATGTTGGACGCGCCGGCCGTGGCCTCCCGCAAAATCTGCATGTCCGCCAGGTTGTGCTCGGAATGGCCGATTTTCAGCACCAGCAGGCGGTCGGCCCGGTCGCCGAACGCCTGCCGGTGCGCGGCGATGGCGGCCAGCGGGTTCTTGCGGGCGAAACTCGACGCCAAGCTGAACGAGGTCAGCACCACCACGGCCCCAGCCGGCAGGCCGAACGACCCCCGGTCGAGCGCAGACGGCGCCGGCGGACGCGATGCGACGCAGTAGGGCACCACGCGAACCCGGCCCGGCATCATCGGCTCCAGCGCGGCCGCGGTGAATCGCGACGGCACCCAGGCCTCATGCACGAACGGCGCCCCGGCGCGCCAAGTGCCGGGCACCACTGGTAGCTCCCACGCCCAGCAGCCGATGACCCGGCGCCCCCGCAGCAACCCGCGAGGCAAGCGCAGCAGGGCGGCCGGCAGCAGCGGGGCGTTGACGTGGAGCGCCAAGGCAGCGCCAGCCGGCGCATGTTCGGCGGCCACGTCGTTCGTCTCGCCGGGCAGCGATAGGCCCGCCGACATGCCCCAGTGCGGCACGCCGAGTTCGGCCAAGCCCGCCAGCATCAGCCGCGCGCCCTCGCCTAGGCCGGACGCACGGCCGAGTTCGCCGGCCACCAGCACGCCTTCGCTGCTGTCCGGTGGCGCGCGGTCCGGGCGCGGCGCCAGCAGGGCCGTGCCGCGCGCCAGCAGCTGCCGGCGCGCGTGGACGGGCAGCGCGCGCCACAGGCGGTGCAGTGGGTGGAGTTGCGGCGAACGCATCATCGGGCATACCTGCAGGGCGGGTCTCCCGACGGCAAGAGCTAGGCTCGGTTGGCCCTTGGATTAGCTCCGTATAGGATGACCGTCATGGCCGACCTCGCAGCCTCGCTCGACACGATCCCGGTGCCCCTGTCCAGCGCCGAGGCGCTCCAGCGCCTGGTCGCGTTCGATACGACGTCGCGCAACTCGAACCTGGAATTGATTGGCTGGGTTCGCGGCTACCTCGACAATCTGGGAGTGCCGTATCGGCTCAGCTTCGATCCGACCGGCCAGAAGGCGAACCTGCACGCGATCGTCGGACCGCACGTCGCGGGCGGCATCGCCCTGTCCGGCCATACCGACGTCGTGCCCGTGGATGGACAAGCCTGGAGCAGCGACCCGTTCCAGGTACGACGCGCGGATGGGCGACTGTTTGGACGTGGAACGGCCGACATGAAGGGGTTCGTTGCAGCTTGCCTTGCAGCGGTGCCGAGTTTCCAAGCGGCTGGGCTGGCCCGCCCAATCCATCTTCTTCTGAGCTATGACGAGGAAGTGAGCTGCGACGGCGCCCGGCGCTTGATCGAGGATTTTGAAGAAAGCGGCCTGGCGCCCTCGCTGTGCATCGTGGGCGAACCCTCGGGCATGCAGCCGATCCTGGCGCACAAGGGACGCCTTGCCGTGCAGGTGACGGTGCGCGGACGGACCGGGCACTCCAGCGAACCCGGCAAGGGGGTCAACGCCGTGTTCGCTGCCGCCAAAGCAGTGGCTTGGGTGGCCGCCGAAGCTCGCCGTTTCGCCAGCGACGGCCCGTTTGCGGACGGCTTCGACCCGCCGCACACGACGGTGCACGTTGGCACGCTGCAAGGCGGCACCATCCTCAACATCATTCCCGAATCGGCCCGTTTCGTCATGGAATGGCGCGAAATCCCCGGCAGCGACGCCACCGCCGAGGTCGAGCGCATGCGTGCCCATGTCGCCGCCGTCATCGAGCCGGCCATGCACGCCGTCGATCCATCCACCGGCTTCGAGTTCGAAGTGCTGAACTGGCTTCCCGGGCTGGCGCTCGACCCGCACCACCATCTTGCCACGCTGGTGAGCCAACTCACCGGGTTGAACAGCACCGGCCACGTCAGCTACGGCACCGAGGCCGGCCTGTTCGAAAAAGCCGGCATCCCGTCGATCGTGTGCGGCCCCGGCCATATCGCCCAGGCGCACCAGGCCGACGAATGGATTGCCGAGTCCGAACTCGCCGCATGCGACGCTTTCCTGCGGCGGCTCGCAGCACGGCTTGCGGCGTCGTGACACCCCCCGAAGGCGCCCCGGAGGAGCCGGATCAGCCCGGCACGCTTCAGTTCAATGTGGCGCTGACGCCGCCCGACCTTTCCCCATGGGATGCCGGCAACACTGGCGTGCGAGGCTTCACCACCTTCGCTGCGGGTCGTCCCGGGCCGCACGTCGTGATCGTCTCGTTGGTTCATGGCAACGAGTTAGCCGGCGCCATTGTATTGGAGGCGATGTTGCGCGAGGGCATACGGCCGCTATCCGGGCGGTTGACGGTGGGGTTCGCCAACCTGGACGCCTTCGCACGGTTCGATCCACGCCACCCCACCGCGTCCCGGTTCGTGGACGAAGACCTCAACCGCCTGTGGGACCCGGCGTGGCTCGAGGCATCGCGGCGTTCCAACGAGCTGGCTCGGGCGCGTGCCATGCAACCTATCGTCGAAAGCGCCGATGTCCTGCTCGACCTCCATTCGATGCTGTGGCCGTCCGATCCGCTGCTGCTCAGCGGGCCCTCGCGCAAGGGGCGCGCCCTCGCGCTCAGCGTGGGCACGCCGGATTTGGTGGTGGCGGATCACGGCCATGTCAGTGGGCCACGGCTGATCGACTACACGCGGTTCGTTTCGGGCGATACGGCGGCGGCGGCGGCGCTGGTGGAGGCGGGGCAGCACTGGCAGTCCGACACCGTGGCCACGACGCGGGCGTGCGTGGACGGATTGCTTCGCGCCACCGGGTTGCAGAATGGGCCCATACCCACCCAGGCGACACACCGTTGCGCGGAGGTGACATTGGCCGTCACGGCGACCACGAACTCGTTCGCCTTCACTCGGGCGTTCCGCGGCGGCGACGTGGTCCCCGAGCGCAACACGCTGATTGCCCTGGACGGCACGGCTGAAATTCGCACGCCACATAATAATTGCTTGCTGGTGATGCCGAGCCTGCGGCCGAGCCGTGGCCACACCGCAGTGCGTTTGGCACGGTTCGTGTAATATGTGCAGCATGACCCTACCCGTGCCGACCTTTCTGTTCGCCTCCCTTGCCAACTACCTCGAACTCGGAATCGGCCGGGTCGAAGGTTGGCTGCTGCCGACAACCGCTTCGATCGTTGGGCACCTGCTAGTGCACCAAACCTCTGCCGGCCCTCGCGGCGATGTCTGCGAAATCGGCGTGCATCACGGAAAGCTGTTCCTGATCCTCGCCAACGCCACGGTGCCCGGTGAGCGGGCCGTCGCGGTCGACGTATTCGGCGACCAGGAAAAGAACATCGACGGCTCCGGGTCAGGCGACCGAGAAATCTTCGAGCGTCACCTCGCGACCTATGCGCCGAGCGCGACCGTGGACATCATCCAAGAGTCGAGCCTCGACCTGGAGCGGCTCGGCTTCCTGTCGCGTCGGTTCCGGTTCGTCTCGATCGATGGCGGGCACACCGCATCGATCACCGCGAACGACCTGCGGCTGGCGGAATGCACGACGCTGAAGGGTGGCATCGTGGCGGTGGACGACATCCTGAGCCATGACTGGACCGGCGTGCTCAGCGGCGTTTCCACGTATCTCGCCGAGGGCGGGACGCTGGTGCCGTTTGCGCTGGTGCCGAACAAGCTGCTGCTGACGACGGATGCGGAAGCGGCGGCACAGGGCCGGGCGTTGATGCGGCGAAGCTTTCCGCTCGCATTGTCGAAACAGGAATTGGAGTTCCTGGGCGGCGCCGTCGACAGCTACAACGAGCAGCCCTACTACACCCGGGAAGCCAATGCCGGCCTGCGCCGCGCGCTCGATGACCTATATGGCCAGCGTGAATTGCTGGCACATCAGCTGGCAGCAGCCCATGCCGAGGCGGCCAGTCTTCGCGCCAGCACGTCATGGCGCATGACAGCTCCCCTCCGAGCCCTCGCCAGGACGGTGCGACGGACGGGGTAGCGGCCCGGCGGCCGTATTGGCATTGCCCCGGCGTGGTGCCATATGGACTTTGCTGCAGTGCAGTATGAAGGAGTCGGCATGCCCCTGAGTGAACCAGTCGGACGCGAGCTGCTGCACCAGCGCGACATCGTCCTGCACGGCTTTCGGCGCGATGACGGCCAATTCGACGTCGAGGCGCAACTGACCGACACGAAGAGCTATGGCTTCCCTAGCGATGACCGGGGCTACATCGCCCAAGGCGAGCCGCTGCACGGCATGTCGATGCGCATGACCGTCGATGCCGAACTGCTGATCACGGCTTTCGAAGCAAGCACGGATTACAGCCCCTATGCGATTTGTCCGACCGCGGCCGAAAACTTCGGACGGCTAGTCGGCATTCGCATCGGGCGCGGCTTCCTGAAGGCAGCCGCGGAACGGGTCGGCGGAACCCACGGCTGCACGCATCTTCGAGAGTTGCTGCAGCAGATGGCGACGGTGGCCATCCAGGCCCTGTACTCGAAGCGCCAGAAATCGGACCGTGGCGCGGACTCGCCGAAGGGCCTGCTGAACACGTGCTATGCCTATAGCACGAACGGCCCGCTGGTTCAGAAGCGCTGGCCCGAGCACTACACCGGCGCCGCACTCCCGGTGTCGGCGGAAGCCTGAGGAAGCGCGCCATGCCCGGCCGCATGATGCCCCTCCTCGGTGGTCGCCTCGCGGAAATAGCGGAAGGCAAATACCCGGATCGCACTCGTCCGCCCGCCCTTGTCAGGCGCGATGTCGACGCGGCGCACCAACTCACCTAGTGCGATACACTCACGCGTGCATATCTCACCGAGGGCGTCCCAGATCTCAGGTTCCAGGCGCATGCTGGTCCGGCCTCGGCCGGCAGTCACATTTCTATTGATCAAACGGCTCGGCGACATCGTACACGGTCCTTGTGCATGAACATGCTTACACCGTAACGATGGCGCATACAGGAACGATCATCAATCAAAATTAACTACTCTTTTATTATTTTTGAGACGAATTCATCTGCTCCTGTTCCGCCGGGGTTCGCAAGGTGAGCGACAGCGCATGCAGGCCCGTCCCAAGTTCATGCGCAACTGTGTCATGCACAGCCCGTGAGCGCTGCACTCGGGTCATGGCGGCAAACGCAGTCGAGACGACCAGCACGCGGTAGTGCGTTTCCCCGCCCGGCGCAGCGCCGGAATGCCCGGCGTGGAGAGCGCTCTCGTCGGCGATATCCAGGACGGTCGGGTGAAATGCTTCTGTCAGCGCGGCCCGAAGCCGCTCATGTCTGTTCTGCATGGCTCTCCTATCCGATGTTTCGCGCGCGCGGCCAATCCCAACTCTTGCCCGGCAGCGTCCCCGGCGCACATAAGTGTGGATGACCCGACGCTCTCCGCGACCCCGGGCCTACGCGCCCGATCCGGCCGCGCCGGGCTCGATGTGTGAATACCCTGAGTGCATCGCACTGGGGGAATATCGCGCGCCGAAGTCCCGCACGTCGCTTAATGAGTATTACTGGTTCTGCCTCGAACACGTGCGCGCCTACAATGCGAAGTGGGATTTTTACAAGGGCATGAGCGCCGGGCAGATCGAGGCTCATCTGCGTTCCGACACCGGGTGGCAACGACCGACTTGGCCGCTTGGCCGCCTGGGCGCCCGCTTTTTGGACGAGGATGCCTTGCGCGACCCGCTGCATGTCCTGGCGACGGGACGGGCGCGGGCAGCGGACCGCGCGCGTGCCGAAACACCTCCCGATTTGCGGGAACCATTGACCACACTGGGTCTTGACTGGCCAGTGACGCTCGACACCGTCAAGACGCGCTACAAGGAATTGGCCAAGCGGCACCACCCGGACGCCAACGGCGGCGACCGTGCGGCTGAGGAGCGGTTGAAGACGATCAACCTCGCCTATGCCGCCGTCCGCACCCACTTGGCCGCTGAACCCCGGCTGGCCGCGGCGGGCTGAGCTTTCGGCCCGGTGCCGGCTGGGCTAGTTTTGCGCTGGAACACTGAGGATCGCCTATGAACAAGGTTGCCACTTTGGCCGACACCCGTCCCGCCGCCACCTCCTCCATCGACGTGCCGGACACGACCGTGTCGGGGCGCGAAACGTTCGGCATCGACATCGACATGCAGGTGCCGGCTTTCTCGGTTCGGACGGAGCACGTCCCGGAGCTCGACCACACCTACCGGTTCGACCGCGAGACCACGCTCGCCATCCTGGCTGGGTTCAGCTTCAACCGCCGGGTGATGATCCAGGGCTATCATGGCACGGGCAAGTCGACGCATATCGAGCAGGTTGCGGCGCGGCTGAACTGGCCGTGCATCCGGGTGAACCTCGACAGCCACATCAGCCGCATCGACCTGATCGGCAAGGATGCGATCGTCCTCAAGGACGGCAAGCAGATCACCGAATTCCGCGAGGGCATCCTGCCGTGGGCACTGCAGCACGCGTGCGCGCTGGTGTTCGATGAGTACGACGCCGGGCGACCCGACGTGATGTTCGTGATCCAGCGGGTGCTGGAGGTCGAGGGACGGTTGACCCTGCTCGACCAGAATAAGGTGATTCGGCCGCATCCGTCGTTCCGCCTGTTCGCCACCGCCAACACGGTCGGCCTGGGCGACACGACCGGGCTGTATCACGGCACCCAGCAGATCAACCAGGGCCAGATGGACCGCTGGAACATCGTCGCGACCCTGAATTACCTGCCGCACGCGCAGGAAACGCAGATTGTCATGGCCAAGATGGGCACCGACCCGAAGGATACGGCCGCACGCAAGCGGATCGAGAGCATGGTGGCGCTGGCGGACCTGACGCGCGCCGGGTTCATCAACGGCGACATCTCGACGGTGATGTCGCCGCGCACGGTGATGACCTGGGCCGACAATGCCCGCATCTTCGGCGATGTCGGCTTCGCATTCCGGCTGACGTTCCTGAACAAGTGCGACGAGGCGGAGCGGAGCACGGTCGCCGAATACTACCAGCGCTGCTTCAACGAGGAGATTCCGACCGGTGTGCCGGCCCGCAAGGCGCTCTGACCGTTGAGCGGAACCAAGGACAACAACCGGGCGGAGGATTTCAAGCGCGCCACCGCCGGCGCTTTGCGTGCAATGGCGCAGTCGCCCGAAGTGCAGGTCGCGTTCCAGCCGGGGCCGTCGGGCCTGGTCGGCAAGCGCGCCCGCCTGCCGCTGCCCACCCGCGCGCTTCCCCCGGCCGAAATGGCCAAGCTGCGCGGGGCCGCCGACAGCGTGGCGCTGCGGGTGCGTCACCACGACGAAACCCTGCACGCCTCGCGCAGCCCGGCGCAGCGCGAGGCCAAGGACGTGTACGACGCGCTGGAGCAGGCGCGGGTCGAGATCGTCGGCGGCCAGCACATGACCGGCGTTGCGGCCAACCTGCGCGCGCGCCTGTCGGAGGAGTGCGAGGCCGAGGGCTACGACCGCATGACCCGCAAGGACCAGCTGCCCTTGCCGGCGGCGTTGGCCTTGCTGGCGCGCGAACGCATGTCGGGCGAGGCGTCGCCAGCAGCGGCAATGCGCATTTTGGAAAGCTGGCGCGACACGCTCGGCCCCGAGGCCAATCGCGCGATGGCCGACCTCGCCACCGCCCAGAACGACCAGGCGGCCTATACCAGCGCCGCCCGCCGCCTGCTGGCCGCGCTGCAGCTGGCGGAAGCGGAAGCCGAACCGGACGACAGCAACGACGAGGGCGAGGACGGCGGCGAGCAGGCCGGCAGCCAGGACAACAGCCAGGACAGCCAGGGCGAGAGCGCGGCCGAGCAGGACAGCACGCTGGGCGAGCAGCCGGAACAGATGTCCGGCGAAGCGGCAGACGACACCGGCGAGGAAACCGATGAGGAGGAGGCTGCTGCCGCCGAGGGCGACGACCGGCCTGGTGGCCCGCAGCCGCAGCGCGAGCGCCCGGCCGCCGAGGATCGCGCCACTTACCGCGCGTTCAGCCGCGCCAACGACGAGGAGGTCGATGCCGACGACCTCTGCGACCCCGACGAGTTGACCCGGCTGCGCCAGCAGCTCGACCAGCAGTTGCAGCATTTGCAGGGCGTCGTCTCCAAGCTCGCCAACCGGCTGCAGCGCCGGTTGATGGCGCAGCAGACCCGCGCCTGGGAGTTCGACCTCGAGGAAGGGATGCTGGATGCGGGGCGGCTTGCCAGGGTGATCGTCAACCCGATGCAGTCGCTGTCGTACAAGCGGGAGCGGGAGACCGATTTCCGCGACACGGTGGTGACCCTGCTGATCGACAACTCGGGATCGATGCGCGGGCGGCCGATCACGGTCGCGGCGATGTGCGGCGACATCCTGGCGCGCACTTTGGAGCGCTGCGCGGTGAAGGTCGAGGTGCTGGGCTTCACCACCCGCGCCTGGAAGGGCGGCCAGAGCCGGGAGCGCTGGGTCGCAGAGGGCAAGCCACGCAACCCAGGGCGGCTGAACGATCTACGGCACATCATCTACAAATCCGCCGACGCGCCCTGGCGCCGGGCGCGCAAGAATCTCGGGTTGATGCTGCGCGAGGGGCTGCTGAAGGAGAACATCGATGGCGAGGCGCTGCTATGGGCGTACCGCCGGTTGATGGCGCGCAGCGAGCACCGCCGCATCCTGATGGTGATCAGCGACGGCGCGCCAGTCGACGACAGCACCTTGTCGGTGAACCCGGGCAACTACCTGGAACGGCATTTGCGCGAGGTCATCCGCGAGATCGAGGGCCGGGACGTGGTGGAACTGATCGCGATCGGCATCGGCCACGACGTGACGCGCTACTACCGCCGCGCCATCACCATCGTCGACGCCGAGGAGCTAGGCGGCACTGTGATGAAGAAGCTGGCCGAGCTGTTCGACGAGGATGCGGCGCTGGCGTGGGCACGCGCCGCCGCCGAGCGTTCGGCGTTGGTGGCGTAAAAGACACGCTTCATCGCTCGACAAGCGTTGGTCGATCGGTCTAGTTCGGATCGATTGAGGGCGCAGCCAGCCGATGCACATCCGGCCTCCCAGCCGATTCGACCGGGTCACCCCCAAGGCTTCCACCCGCGAGCGCCGGCGTCGACGCAGGCCCATGCTGGTCGGCTCGCTACTGCTGCATGCGCTGCTGCTGGCCGCCATAGTCTGGATGCTGCAAGCCGGGCCCAAGGGGGACAGCCAACCCTTGCCGGAGCCGTCGTCGTTCGACATGGTGTTCCAGGGCGGCGCGGCGCAGCCGAGTTCCATGGCGCACATCCCGGATATCAAGCCGTCCACTGCGCCGGGACTTACCACCGCGCCGCCGGAACCGGTGCCCCATCCGGCGCAGCAGCCCGCGGCGCCCCCGCCCCCGGCACCCGAGGCGCCAACGCCACCGGCGCCCGAGACGGCCCCGCCCGCGCCGCCGCCTCCGCAACCTGCCCCGCCAGAATCCGCGCCGCCCGTGCAGCCCCGGGTGGAGTTGCCGCCCTCGCCCCTGCCGGAGCCCCTTTCCGTGCCGGTCCCACAACCGCCGCCGACCCCAGCGCCGCCCCGGCCGCGGCCGCCGGTGCTGGCGCGCCCGGTGCAGCCAGCCGAGCCGCGCAGCCCCTCCGGCTTTCCCCGCCCGCAGAATTACTCGTTCGGCACGCCCTCATCCCGCCCGTCCCAACTTGGGGCGCTCGGCGACGCGGCCCGGAGCGCCGGGCCATACCAGCCAGCGCCGCGCATCACCGGCGCGCAGTTGGGGCGCGACTGGCTCAACGCTTATAGCGAATGGGTGCAGCGTCATCTGTATTACCCACAGCAGGCGGCCGAGAATGGAGAGGACGGAACGGCGGAGGTCATGCTGACCATCGACCGCTATGGCCGCGTGCAGTCCGTCGAACTGGTCGGACGCTCCGGTTCGCAGTGGCTGGATCTCGCGATCCAGGGAATGTTCCGCCGCCAAATTGTGCCGCCGTTCCCGCCCGACACGAAAGAGGATTCCGCAACGGTGGACCAGACGATCCACTACATCCTGCGCCGCTGAACCGGAGGCCGGTTCGCTCGTTCTGTTGCCTCAAGCAAGGAGGCCGCGCCCATGCCAGACAAGAACGAGCACACCGGCCGCTTCGGCGGACCCGGCAGCAGCCATCAGGACAAGGAACATCCCGGCAAGAATCATCAGGAGCACGGCCATAAGAAGGGCGGTGGGAAGCCGGGCTCGGCCCCTGACCACATGAAGGACGCGGGCGGCGATGACGCGGGCGGCGGGCACCACTACCGCGAGCACGGACGAACGTAAGCGCTAACTCACCTCGACCCTCTCCCGCCAGGCGGGAGAGGAGAAGGTTTAGGCCAACCGGCGCTTCAGCGTCTCGTTGACCAGCGCTGGGTTGCCCTTGCCGGCCATCGCCTTCATTACCTGGCCGACGAAGAAGCCGAACAGCTTGTCCTTGCCGCCACGATACTGCGCCAGCTTATCAGGGTTCGCCGCGATTACCGCCTCCACCGCCACGTCGATCGCGCCCGTGTCAGTAACCTGACGCAAGCCTCGCGCGTCCACGATGGCGCCGGGCCGCTCGCCGGTGTCGACCATCGCCTCGAATACGTCTTTGGCGATGCGGCCGTTGATGGTGCCGTCCGCCATCAGGTCCAGCATCTCGCCCAGCGACCCGGCGCTGACCGGGCTGTCCTCGATGCCGCGCCCGGTGCGGTTTAGGGCCGCGAACAGATCGCCGATGATCCAGTTCGCCGCCGGCTTGGCGTCCCGCCCAGCCGCGGCCGCCTCAAAGAACGCCGCCACCGCCTGCTCGGCGACCAACACCCCCGAATCGTAGGGCGACAAGCCGTACTGCGACACGAAGCGGGCGCGCTTGGCGTCCGGCAGCTCCGGCAATCCGGCCTTCAGCTCCGCCACCCAGTCCTCGTCCAGCACCAGCGGCAGCAGGTCCGGATCGGGGAAGTATCGGTAGTCGTGGGCGTCTTCCTTGCTGCGCATCGACCGCGTGGTCCCGCGCGCGTTGTCGAACAGCCGCGTCTCCTGCTGCACCTCCGCGCCGCTCTCCCACACGCCGACCTGCCGTGTCGCCTCCGCCTCGACCGCCTGCATGACGAACCGGATCGAGTTGACGTTCTTGACCTCGCAGCGCGTGCGGAACGGCTCGCCGTGGCGGCGCACCGACACGTTCACGTCCGCGCGCATCGACCCCTCCTCCATGTTCCCGTCGCAGGTGCCGAGGTAGCGCAGGATGATCCGCAGCTTGCGAAGGTAGGCCCCCGCCTCCTCCGGGCTGCGCAGGTCGGGCTCGCTCACGATCTCCATCAGCGCGACGCCGGAGCGGTTCAGGTCGATATACGACTGGGTCGGGTTCTGGTCGTGCAGCGACTTGCCGGCGTCCTGCTCCAGATGCAGCCGGGTCACGCCGATGCGCTTGGCGCTGCCGTCCGACAGCTCGATCTCCACCGACCCGGCGCCGACGATGGGGTGGTATAGCTGGCTGATCTGGTAGCCCGCCGGCAGGTCGGCGTAGAAGTAGTTCTTGCGGTCGAACCGGCTGACCAGGTTGACCTGGGCGTCCAGGCCGAGCCCGGTGCGGACCGCCTGCGCCACGCACTCGCGGTTCACCACCGGCAGCATCCCGGGGAACGCCGCGTCGACGAAGCTGACCTGGCTGTTGGGCGGCGCGCCGAACTCGGTGGCGGCGCCGCTGAACAGCTTGGCGTGGCTGATGACCTGGGCGTGCACCTCCAGCCCGACCACGATCTCCCACGGCCCCGTGCTGCCCTCGACCGTGTAGCTCATGCCATCACCGCGGGCGCATGAGTGAACCCGGCCGCGCGCTCGAGTGCGGCGGCGACGGCGAACACGGTTTCCTCGTCGAACGGACGGCCGAGCACCTGCAAGCCCAGCGGCAGCCCGGCCCCGTCCAGCCCGGCCGGCACCGACATGCCGGGGATACCGGCCATGCTCGCCGGGACCGTGAAGACGTCGTTCAGGTACATCTTGATCGGATCGTCCATGTTGTCGCCCTGCGCGAATGCAGCCGAGGGCGCGGTGGGGGTGAGCAGCGCGTCGACCTGCGCGAACGCCTCGGTAAAATCGCGCAGAATCAGCGCTCGCACCTTCTGCGCCCGCAGGTAGTAGGCGTCGTAGTACCCCGCGCTCAGCACGTAGGTGCCGATCAGGATGCGCCGCTTCACCTCCGCCCCGAAGCCCTCGGCGCGGGTGCGCTCGTACAGCTCGGTCAGGTCCTCGCCCTCGACGCGCGCGCCGAACCGCACACCGTCGTAGCGCGCCAGGTTGGACGAGCACTCGGCCGGCGCCACGATGTAGTAGGTCGCGAGGCCGTACTTGGTGTGCGGCAGCGACACATCGACGATCCGCGCGCCGGCGTCGACCAGCCAGTCCAGCCCGCGCTGCCACAGGGCCGCGATCTCGGCCGGCATGTCGTCCGGCCTGTACTCGCGCGGCACGCCGATGCGCAGGCCGGCGACGCCCCGGGGGCAGGCGGCGGCCAAGTCGGGCACGGCCAGGTCCGCCGACGTGCTGTCCTTCGCGTCGAACCCAGCCATCGAGCGCAGCAGAATCGCGCAGTCCTCGACCGACCGCGCGAACGGCCCGGCCTGGTCGAGCGACGACGCGAACGCCACCACGCCCCAGCGGCTGCATCGCCCATAGGTCGGCTTGATTCCGGCCACGCCGCAGAACGACGCCGGCTGGCGGATCGAGCCGCCGGTATCGGTGCCCGTCGCGCCCATCGCGATCCGCGCCGCGACCGCCGCCGCCGACCCGCCCGACGAGCCGCCGGGCACCAGCGCCGCGCCATCCTCGCGGGTCCAGGGGTTGGTCACCGGGCCGTAGGCGGAGGTCATGTTGGACGACCCCATCGCGAACTCATCGAGGTTCGACTTGCCCAGGAACACCGCGCCGTCCCGCAGCAGGTGCGCGGTGACGGTGCTCTCGTACGGAGGGACGAACGGCGACAGGATGCGGCTGCCGGCGGTGGTCCGCACGCCTTCGGTGCAGAACAAATCCTTGATCGCCAACGGAATGCCAGCCAACGGTCCCGCCTCGCCGCGCGCCAACGCCGCGTCCGCCGCGTCGGCGCGGGCCAGCGCCGCCTCGGGCGTCTGGGTGATGTAGGCGTTGAGCCGCGGGTTCAGCACGGCGACGCCGTCGACGTGCGCCTGCACCAGCTCGCGCGCCGAGAACCGCCGGGCGCGCAGCCCGGACGCGGCGCCCGCGATCGTCAGGCCGGTCAGGCTCATTCGACGACTTTCGGCACGGTGTAGAACGCCCCCGCGCGCGCCGGGGCGTTGCCCAGCACCAGCTCGGCGATGCCGCCATCCGTCACCACGTCCTCGCGCAGCCGCATCGCCATGTGCGCGGCGCCCGCCAGCGGCTCCACGCCGTCGACGTCGACCTCGTTCAACTGCTCGATCCAGCCCAGGATCGAGTTCAACTGCGCCTGCAGCAGGGCGATGTCGCTCTCGGGCACGGCGATGCGGGCGAGCTTGGCAATGCGGCGGACGGTCGCGGGATCGAGCGACATGGGTGCGGGAAATCCTTGGCGAGTGCGAAGCGGCGGACCATAAACGCGGCAATGCCCCTGTTCAACCTGACCGACCTGTTCGCCCAACTGTCCCGCAACCAGCGCCTGCTCGGCGTCGACCCGGGGGTCCGCACTGTCGGGCTGGCGCTCAGCGACGTGCGCCGGGTGCTGGCCAGCCCGTTCGGCAACATCCGCCGCGGCAAGCTGTCTGCCAACGCCGACGAGATCGCCCACCTCGCCCGGCGGGAGGGCGCGGCCGGGCTGGTGGTCGGCCTGCCGCTCGAAATGGACGGCGGCTTCGGCCCGGCTGCCCAGGCGGCGCGCGACTGGACCCACGCGCTGTCGGACGCGACCGGGCTGCCGGCGATGATGTGGGACGAACGGCTATCGTCGGCCGCCGTCAACCGCTTCCTGATCGAGGAGGCCGACATGAGCCGTGCCAGGCGCGCCCAGGTGGTCGACCGCGCCAGCGCCGCCTACATCCTGCAGGGCGCGCTGGACGCCTACCGCGAGCAATCGATGCCGTCGGATGCATGACGCCGTCCGCCAAGCCATCGCGACCCGGCGCAGCGTTCGCGGCTTCCGGCCCGACCCGGTGCCGGACGCCGTGATGCGCGACATCCTCGCCGTGTCCGCCCGCGCGCCGAGCGCCACCAACACCCAGCCCTGGCGCGTCCACGTGCTGACCGGCGCCGCCCGCGACCGGCTATGCGACGCCGTGGTCGCCGCCCGCGACGCCGGGTCGGAGCCGCCGCCGGAGTACGCTTACTATCCCGACGTGTGGCGCGAGCCGTACCTGTCGCGCCGGCGCAAGGTGGGCTTCGACATGTACGCCCTGCTCAGCATCGACCGGCGCGACCTGGACGCTCGCCACGCCCAGCACACGCGCAACTTCCGCTTCTTCGACGCGCCAGTCGGGATGATGTTCACGATCGATCGCGACATGGGCCTGGGCGCTTACCTCGACCTCGGCATGTTCATGCCGAACGTCATGACGGCGGCGCGCGGCTACGGGCTGGACACCTGCCCCCAAGCCGCCTGGGCTGGCTATCACGCGGGCATTCGCACAGAACTGGGGTTGCCGGAGACGGCGCTGGTGATGTGCGGGATGGCTTTGGGGTGGGCGGATGAGAGCTTGCCGGTGAACACTCTGGTCACGGAACGGGCAAGATTGGCAGAGTACGCGACCTTCCTCTGACGCCCTCTCGCACTGGCGGGAGTGTGTTCGACCGACGATCCACTCAGGGCTGATGCATGATCCCTTCTGTTTCGTGGGTCGCGAAGCTCTTGCAATCGGATGGCATTGGAAACACCGTGCCGGTTTGCAGCGGCGAGACAAAGCATATGCGTCTCTCTTGATGGCAGGCAAAGTTGTTGAAGAGATGCGCAGATATGTTTGGACGAGGCCTATGAACAAGGACGTTATGTCTTGAATCTGCCTGGACTATGCCGCCGGGCGCGATCAAGGTTGGCCCGTGCCAGGGCCTAACGCCAAAGGCGTCCCATCTCGTCACGCCGCCAACTGGCCAACTGCAATCGGCGCTCTCGCGGCCGGTGGGATAGTTTTAGGCCTCGCCTCGAATTGGCCCGATCTCGCCGGCGTCAGCGCGAGCGTGGCAGGAGCACTCTGGATCCTCCCAGGACTGGTCATGCTGCACCTCGGGCAGTTATTTCTGGCTGGGATAGCGTGGCGTGAGCTGTTTGCCGGGTCCGGACCAGGTGTCGAGACCTTCTACCGCTTGCGCGTCATTCGTGAGGGCATCGACTCACTGCTGCCGGTCGCGCAAGTCGGCGGAGAAATCGTGGGTGCTCGACTTCTCGCCCGACACCGGGTGGCCCTAAACCGCGCGGCAGCCAGCGTAATCGTAGACGTCACAGTCGAGTTGCTGACGCAGGTGGCTTTCCTGATGGCAGGCCTGTGCGCCTTGTCATGGTTGTCGCAGGACGGCGCTGGGCGCGCGTGGATAAGCGCGGCGCTTGCCGGCATCACTGCAGCGGCCGCGCTCATCTTGGCACAGCGCTTCGGCCTGTTGCGCGCGCTTGAGGCATTGCTGCGCGGCATGGCCCGGCGCTGGCCGACCCTGGCCGGCGCATCGCTCGACGGCGTGCACGCGGCGGCGCTCGACTTCTATCGCCAGCCCGCGGCGCTGCTACGCAGTGTCGGGCTGCACCAGCTCGCCTGGATGCTGGGCAGCATCGAGACTTGGGCGACCCTGCACGCGTTTTCGATCCAAGCAACGCCGCTGCAGGCATTCACGGTCGAGAGCCTCGGCATGGCCGCCCGCAGCGCCGGGTTCGCCATCCCCGCCGCACTCGGCGCACAGGAAAGCGGCTTCGTGCTGGCGGCCGCCGCAATCGGCATTCCGGTCGCGCCGGCCCTCGCGCTATCGCTGGTCAAGCGAATGCGCGAGGGCCTGGTCGGCCTGGTCGGGCTTGCGCTCTGGCAGATGGCTCTCCGCCGGCCGGCATTGCCTTAACCGGGGGGTTGATGGCTGTCCTGGATCTCCTCGCCGGGACTGCCGCATTGCTGGCGGCGTGCGGCTTGGTTGCCGTGATGGCGGGAGCCATCGCAGTTCAGCGCTTCTCCGTTCGAACACCTACTCATGCGCACGATCGCCTGGCTGTCACTGTGCTGAAGCCACTATGCGGTGACGAACCGCTGCTGGAAGCGGCGCTCGCGTCGATTTGCGACCAGGCTTACCCTTCTTTCCAGATCGTGTTCGGCGTGCAAGACGTGAACGACCCGGCGTTGCTGGCCGTGCAGCGCGTGAAGGAATGTTTCCCCGCCTGCGACATCGCAGTGGTGATCGGCGCCGCCTCGCATGGGCCGAACCGCAAGATCAGCAACCTCATTAATATGATGGCCGTCGTGCGGCACGATGTGCTCGTGTTCTCGGACAGCGACCTGCACGTGGCGCCCGACTACTTCGAACAGATCGTTGCCGCCTTGGAAATACCAGGGGCTGGCTTGGTGACAACCGTTTGCATTGGCTTGCCGACGACAGACGGACCGGCTGCGAGGCTGGGAGCGACTGTGATCAGCCACTCGTTCCTGCCTGGCGCTCTGCTGTCCCGGGCGTTGGGCCGCCAGGATTGCCTCGGCACCACCATGGCCCTGCGGCGCAGCACCTTGGCACGGATCGGGGGGTTGGCCTCCTTGGTCCGGCACTTGGCCGACGACAACGTCCTCGGCAGGCGAATCCATCGGCTTGGCCTCAACGTCGAACTTGCTGGCACGGTGCCGCTGACGGCTGTGCCGGAAGGGTCGTTGCGCGCGCTCTGGCAACACGAGTTGCGTTGGGCGCGCACCATCCGGGCGTTGGAGCCCGTCCTGTTCGCGCTTTCCGTGCTGCAATTCCCACTATTCTGGGCTGCCATCGCCTTCATGTTGAGTGGCGGGTCGCCCTGGTCTGCCGCGCTGTTCACCACGGCCTGGGCGTTGCGGGCGGCTGCAGCACGATGGACCGACCGCGCGCTGCTTCAGCATCGATGGCCCGCCGGCGCCGCCCCGGTCTGGCTCCTGCCGTTGCGCGACGTCATGTCGGTCAGCCAGGTTGCTGCAAGCTACCTTGGAACTCGCGTCATCTGGCGTGGCCAAGTGATGCGCGCCGATGACGGGCGCATGTCGTCATCGTTTCGTGGATAACCCGGCCTTCGCGCCCGCGGAAAGGCAACAGGTGCGATCATTGCCAGCGGAACCGGCGCTCTTCGGCGATATCCAGCAGCGCCTCGATCGCCAGCCGGGGCAGCCGCGCCAGCGAGAACCGGCGGCGGGCGCGGAAGCGGCGCGGCCTGGCCCGCTCGCCGCCGAGACGCCGCACCAGTTCATCGACGGTCGTTATGCCATCGACCAGGCCGAGTTCCTTCCCGCGGTTGCCGAGGAAAAAGCTGCCGTCGAACACGGCCGGGTCGTCGGACAGGCGGACGCCGCGGCGGCCGCGGACCCATGCCTTGAAGCAGGCGTGGATGTCGGTCATCAGCGCTTGCACGAACGCCACGTCCTCCGGCCGTTCCGGACGGAACGGGTCGAGCCGCGACTTGTTCTCGCCGGCCGTGTACACCCGGCGCTGCACGCCGTAGCGCGCGATCAGCTCGTCGAAGCCGAAGCCGCCGCCGATCACGCCGATGCTGCCGACGATGCTCATGGCGCTGGCGTGGATCTCGTCAGCCGCGCACGCCAGCCAGTAGCCGCCCGACGCCCCCGTCTCGCCGATCACCGCATGCACCCGCACCCCGCCCTTCTCCGCCCGGCGGCGCACCAGGCCCGCGATCAAATCCGACTGCACCGGCGAGCCGCCAGGGCTGTCGATGTCCAGGATAAGGTCGCCGCCCTTGGCCGTTGCGGCGAAAGCCCGATCGATCAACGGGCCGACCGACCGCAGGCTGAGCGAGCCGTCCCGCGCCGCAATGGTCCCGTGCAGTTCCACGATCGCGACCCGCGGCCGGCGCCAGAAGAGAATGTTCATGCCGATATATCAGGGATGGACGGCCCGACAGGCAAGCATCGGCGGCGCGGCTCGCGTAGCCTGCGGCATGGCCCTGGAAACCTCGTTGTACGCCGCCGTGAAAGCCTTCCTGGAAACGCAGGGCTTCACCGCGAAAGGCGAGATCGGCGGCTGCGACATCGTGGCGATCCGGGGCGGCGAGCCGGCGCGCCTGATCATCGTCGAGCTGAAGCTGGGCCTCAACCTGGAACTCCTGCTGCAGGGCGTCGATCGCATGGCCGTGGCGGACGAGGTCTGGCTGGCCGTCCCCGCGACCCGGCGCGGACGCGACCGTGACCGCCGGGTCGTCCAGCTGTGCCGGCTGCTCGGGCTGGGGTTGCTGACCGTCAACGGCTCCCGCGTCGAGGTGCTGGCGGAGCCGGGGCCGTACCGCCCCCGCGCCAACCCGAAGCGCCGGGCGCGGCTGGTTCGCGAGCACACGCTGCGGCGGGGCGACCCAATGCTGGGTGGTTCGACTCGACAGAAGCACATGACCGCCTACCGGCAGCAGGCGCTGGACTGCGCGGCGGCCCTGGCCGCGGGTCCGCGAACCACCCGGGACTTGGCCGCCATCACGCCGGCCGCGCCGGCGATCGTGCGACGGAACGTGTATGGCTGGTTCGAGCGGGTGTCGCGCGGCAGCTACCGGCTGACGGACGCGGGACGGATCGCGTCAGGGCTAGCGTTGGGCGTCGTCGAGCACGCGCTGCCAGCCGCCTGACATGATCTCGTTGTCCAGCCAGGCGTCGACCGCGCTGACCAGCGCCGGGTCGGAGGTCAGCATGTAAGGCCTTGTCCAAACGGGTGAACGGGGCCGGAACGTGGGTTGCGCACAGGTCCGGATGCAGCAGCGCCTGATGGTCCACCTCGATCCCGTCGGTGACCATGACGTCGGCGCGGCCCGCTTCGATCTCATGGAACACGGTCGCATTGTCGGTGTGGACGCGCAGGGCCGCGTGGGGAAGCTCGCGCGGGCGAACGCCTCGTTGGCGGCGCCCGGGTTCACCACCACGCGCACGCCGGGCTGGTCGCTGGCGGCGACGGAGGTGAAGCGTTCCCGGTCGGCGCAGCGGGCGATCGGGCGCTTGCCATCTGCCAGCGTCACCGAGGAGAACGCGGCGCGGTCGGGGGTGATGGTGATCCCGCCCGCCGCGAGGTCGAACGCGCCCGCGCGGAAGTCGTCGCCCAGCTTGGCCCAGGCTGTCGGGACGATGGCGAGGCGGACCCCGAGATGGGCGGCCAAGTCCTGCATCATCGCGATGTCGGCGCCGCGAAAGCTGCCATCCGGGTCGCGAAAGCTGAACGGCTTGTAGTCGCCGGTGGTGCCGACCCGCAGCACGCCGGCCGCCTTGATTTCGGCCAGCGTTGCGGCTTGTGCAGAATTTGCAACGACCGAGACGATCAGCAATGCGCGCAGCACGATGTTTCTCCCCCGATTTGCGCCACAGGTGAAATACATTCGTCAGGATGTCACGTTGCACATGGAGAACATGGCTTGTCATGCCCCACCCGACCGCCATACTTCAGGTTCGCTCGATTCTCGAACGAATTCGGTCCTCAAGGAGACTCATCCGTGCGAAAAACCATCATCATGTCGGCGTCTTTGCTCGCCTTGTCGTTTGCGACGGGAGCCATGGCGCAAATGAACCCGCCCGGTTCCACAAGTAGCCCGCAATCGACATCGTCCGGCGATGTTGCATCCCCAAGCGGCGGTTCGAGCGGGAGCGTTGCCGACGGAACAGCGTCCACTCCCCATTCGCGGCGGCATGCGCGCCACCATCGCCGTCATCGTTCACGCCATCACGCAACCTCGGCGACGCAATCCGCGCCCGCCCCGCAGTAATCACGGCCGACCCTGTCATGCTGGCCTTCGTTCCGGCCTTCCGCGAGGGAGCGCCGGGCGTTGCCAGGCAGCCGCTTTGGAGGCTGCCAAGGCCCTGCATGATGGCGCGCCCTGGTGGATTCGAACCACCGACCTTCGGATTAGAAGTCCGTTGCTCTATCCAGCTGAGCTAAGGGCGCGTCAGTGCGTCCAGTTGTCGGTCCGGCCGTAGCGGAAATTATCGGCGTAGGATTTCGGCTTGTGCGGCGCCTGCGCCGGCGGGATTTCGACGTCGCACTCGTAGCCATGGTTCCCGGCGTACGCGACCGCGTCGTCACGGCTGTCGAACCGCAGCCGGACCTGCCCGCGCGTGTCGCCCCGGCCCCACCACCCCATCAGCGGATCGTTCACTTCTTTTGAAGGGCCGAATTCCAGCACCCAGTTGCCGGCGCCGGCCGTACCGGACTGCATGGCGGTCTTGGGACGCATGAAGATGCGAACGCGCAAGGCACTCTCCTGATGAATGGTCGGGGCGAGAGGATTTGAACCTCCGGCCCTCTGCTCCCAAAGCAGATGCGCTACCAGGCTGCGCCACGCCCCGACACGGCCGGGCACCGCCTCGGCTGCGGCCGGACCCTAACGGCACGCACGATTTTCTTCAAGCTACGATGCGTTGCCGAAGATGCGCTGCTGCACCTTGTCCCCAACGCGAAGGTTAAGCTGCGCGGCGGTGCCGGCGGCGAGTTCCAAGGTGGCGCGCACCTCGCCGTGGCTCGGGATTTGCGCCAGGCTCCCCGGCACGGTGTTCTCGGCGATGTGGCGGATGCTGCCGTCGGGGTTGATGAACAGCATGTCGAGCGGGGCGATGGTGTTGCGCATCCACATCGTCGAGTCCCGCGGCGCGCCCCAGTCGAACAGCATGCCGCCATCGGCCGCCACGGTCGGGCGGAACATCAACCCGGTCGTTTGCTGCTGCTGGGAGGTCGCGACCTCCACGCTGAAATCGTGGCGCTGGCCGTCGGAGGTGATGATAACCAACTTCTCCTTCGGCAGTTCCGGCTGTGGCCCCGTTTGGGCGCGCGCAAAGGTTGCCGCAAACGCGGCGGACAAGGCCGCCGCCAACACGCCACGACGCAACATTCAGGCAGTCTCCTTCAGGGACAATGCGGCCAACTCCTTAATCTCATCGCGCACCGGGCCTTCCCGCGGCGCATCGCGCAGGGTGGTGAACCAATGCTCGGGCGGGTTGCGCCCGGCCGCCCGGTTGTAGGTCAGCCCGCGCAGCACGGCTTCGGCCGCCGGGGTGGTGCGTGCCGGGATCTCGAAGCCGTTCAGCGTGGCCCAGGCCCCAGCCCAGCAACGGCCGACCGTGTACGGGTTATAGCCGCCGCCGCCGGTCACGACCAGCCGAGGCGCCGCATCCTGCAACGCGGCCACGGCCGACCAGTGCGCATTGTTGGACAGCGACAGCTTGGCCAGCGGATCTTCCTCCAGCGCGTCGGCGCCGCACTGCAGGAACACCGCGTCGGGACGGTGCGCGCGCACCAGCGGCAGGATCGCGTCGTTCAGCAGCAACCGCATCTCGGTGTCGTTGAAGCCCGGCGGCACCGGGAAGTTGCGGGCGGCGCCCCCAGCCCGGTCGTCCGCCAGGCCGGTGCGAGGCCAGCGCCCGGCCTCGTGCACGCTGATCGTGAGCACGCGGCCGTCGTCGTGGAACGCGTCCTGCACGCCGTCGCCGTGGTGGGCGTCGATGTCGACGTAGGCCACCCGCTCCAGCCCGGCGTCGAGCCAGGCGAGGATGCCCAGCACAGGGTCGTTCAGGTAGCAGAAACCGGACGCGCGGGCGGGCCGGCCGTGATGGGTGCCGCCGCCGGGGCAGAACACGACGCCGCTGGGCAGGGTCAGCCGGGCCGCGAGCATGACGCCGCCGGCGGAGGTCATCGGGCGGCGAAAGATTTCGCGGTACACTGGGTTGCCCTCGGCCCCGATCCGGAATCGCTCACGGTCCGCGTCGCTGACCGCCTGTTCGGCCTCGGCCCGGCGCAGCGCGGCGACGTAGTCGGGGTCGTGGAAGCGCGTGACCTCCGTCTCGGTCGCCATCGGCGCCGGGAGATACGCCGCGTCGTCCAGCCACCCCATCGCGCGCACCAGGTCGGTGCAGATCGACACGCGCGGGATGGCGAGGGGGTGCTTCGGGCCGTAGGTGGAGGCGCGGTAAATCTCGCTGCCGATATAGACGGGCCGCACCCGCGGGTCGGCAAGGGCGCCCCGTTCGTTCACAGCCGCCGAATAGTCCATTGCGATCTCGTCACATTGAGGTAAACATGCGCCTGTAACCCGGCTGCATCGCTCAATACGTGGAGGCTGCCGTGAATGTTGATAGCCCTGACACCATCGAGCGCCTGCAACGGGAGCGCGATTTCCATAATCAGCGATTCACCGATGACGGCCGGGCCGCACAGGAAAAATATTATTTCGCGTGCTCCAAGGGCTCGGCCTCGTTCGACGACCAGGTCCGCGACCTCAGCCGTGACGCCGACGTGCTGGAATACGGTTGCGCGAAGGGCGACACCAGTTTCGACCTCGCCCCGGTCTGCCGCACGATCACCGGCATCGACATCTCGGATGTGGCGATCTCCGTCGCGACGGAGCAGGCAGGGCAGCGTGGGCTGGCGAACACGCGGTTCCTGGCGATGAACGCCGAACAGATGACCTTCCCCGACGCCAGCTTCGACCTGGTGTTCGGGGGCGGCATCATCCATCACCTCGACGTCGACCGCTCGCTGTCGGAAATCTCCCGCGTGCTTCGGCCCGGCGGCAAGGCCCTGTTCTGGGAACCGCTCGGCCACAACCCCGTCATCAACGGCTATCGCCGCACCACGCCGGACGCGCGGACCGCAGACGAGCATCCGCTGCTGCGGCCGGACTTCGACACGGTGCGGAAGCATTTCGACGGGCTCGACTTGACGTTCTACGGCCTGACGACGCTGGCGACGGTGCCGATCCGCGAACGCTTCTTCGGCAAACGGGCGCTCGACGTCACGGCCGCGCTCGACCGGGCGCTGTTCACCATCCCGGGGCTGCGCTGGTGGGCGTGGTACAGCCTGATCGTGCTGGAGCGGCCGCGCACTCACTGACGAGGATTAGTTCCGCTGCGGCATGCCCTGCGGAACGACGGTCTTGATCAGCGTGGCGTCCAGCGCCTCGTAGCCGGCGTAGTCGATCGTGCGATACAGCTCGGACCGCGTCTGCATCCGGTCGATCTGATTCTGCGGGCCGCCGTCGCGCCGGATCGCGGCGTATAGCTCCTCCTGCGCCTTGGCCGCGCAGCGCAGCGCACTCACCGGCCAGATCACCATCTTGTAGCCCATCGCCTCGAACTCGGCGGCGGTGAAGAACGGGGTGCGTCCGAACTCGGTCATGTTGGCGAGCAACGGCACGCCGGGCATGCGGGCGGCGAACTCGCGGAACATCTCGGCCGAGTGCAGCGCCTCGGGGAAGATCGCGTCGGCGCCGGCTTCCATGAACAGGCGGGCGCGGGCGACGGCGCCGTCCATCCCCTCGCTGGCGGCCGCATCGGTGCGGGCGACGATGAGCAGATGCCGGCGGGCCCTGGCGCAGGCGGCAACCTTCGCGGCCATGTCGTGCGCATCGGCCAGCCGCTTATCATTCAGGTGCCCGCACTTCTTCGGCAGCAACTGGTCCTCGATCTGCACCGCCGCCCCGCCGGCATCCTCGAAAGCGCGGACCATGTGCATGCAGTTCAACGTCTCGCCGTAGCCGGTGTCGCCATCCACCAGCACCGGCAGCCCGGCCACGCGGGCAACCTGCCGGATGTGGAAGCAGACATCCTCGACCGTGATGATGCCGAGGTCGGGCAATCCCATCTGCGCCGTCATTGCAGCGCCCGACAGGTACAGCGCGTCGAACCCGGCTTGCTTCGCCTGCAGCGCCGCTAGGCCGTTATGCGTGCCGGGCATCTGCACGATGCCGGGCTGGGCCAGCAGGGCGCGCAAGCGGTCGCCCGCCGGGATCGAGGGCAGGTCGGCAGCGATGAGGTAGCTCATGGGCATTCTCCGGGATGGGACGTTTGATAGGGCAGCCTCGAAGCGCGATCAATCCGGCCGCTCGGTTGCGCGTTGACACCCTGGCCGGTAAAGCAATGGACGCGAAACGGAGAACAGCCGACGATGGATATGACCGGTGAGCGCCGCATCCCTGCGCCGCGCCAAAAGGTTTGGGACGCCCTAAACGACCCCGAGGTGCTGAAGGCGTCCATTCCAGGGTGCAAAACCCTGGTTAAGGAGTCGGACACCGACCTGAAGGCCACGGCGGCGGTCAAGATCGGCCCGATCGCGGCTCAGTTCACCGGCAAGGTGCAGCTGCTCGACCTCGACCCGCCCAACAGCTACCGCATCGCCGGCGAGGGCCAAGGCGGCGTCGCCGGGTTCGCCAAAGGCGGCGCGAAGGTGCGGCTGGCGGATGACGGCCCGAACACGCTGCTGAGCTACGACGTGCAGGCGCAGGTAGGCGGCAAGATCGCGCAGTTGGGCGCGCGGCTGATCGACGCCTCGGCCAAGCAGATGGCGGACGCCTTTTTCGACCGCTTCAGCGCCGCCGTGTCGGAGCCCGTCTCGGTCGCGGCCGATGGCCCGGCGGGCGTCGTGGCGGCGGCGGTCGCGAGCACCCATCCCGGCGAGAACGCGCCGCTTGCGGTGAACATGCTGTCGATGATCCCGAAGGAGCCGTTTGGTTTTCCCCTGGTCGCCTGGATCGGCTGCATCTTGTGCTTCTTTGTCTTTATCCTCATCTTTGGAAGCTATCTGTAGTGACGCCAGGCTCGGTCGCTGAAACCGCGGAGATGCTGGCCGCACAGGGCTACGTCGCCGGGCAGGACCTGGCGACCACGGTGCACCTGGCGCTGGCCATGCAGCGGCCGCTGTTCCTGGAGGGCGAACCGGGGACGGGCAAGACCGAGATCGCCAAGGTGCTCGCCGCCGGGCTGAAGCGGCGGCTGGTGCGGCTGCAATGCTATGACGGCATGGACCTTGCGGCGGCGGCCTACGAGTGGGACCACGCCAAGCAGCTGATGTCGATCCGCCTGGCCGAGGCCGCCGGCACCGGCGAGGCGGCCGGCCGCGGCATCTACGCGCGCAAATTCCTGCAGGCCCGCCCGCTGCTGTCGGCGATCGACCCCGACCTGTCCCCGGCCGTGCTGCTGATCGACGAACTGGACCGCGCCGACGAACCGTTCGAGGCGTTCCTGCTGGAGCTGCTGGCCGACTTCCAGGTGACGGTGCCCGAATACGGCACCATCCGCGCCGCCGTGCCGCCCGTGGTGGTGCTGACGTCCAACCGCACGCGGGAGGTGCACGACGCGATCCGGCGGCGGTGCCTGTACCAGTGGGTGGACTATCCGGACGCCGCGCGGGAGGGGGCGATCCTGGCGGTGCGCGCGCCGGGTCTGCCGGCGAAATTGTCGGCGCAGGTGGTCGCCTTCGTGCAGCACCTGCGCAACACCGACCTGTTCAAGCTGCCCGGCGTCGCCGAGACGATCGACTGGGCGGGCGCGCTGACCTACCTCGACCAGACCGAGCTGACGCCGGGCGTGGTCGACGAGACGCTGGGCGTGCTGCTGAAATACCAGGACGACATCGCCAAGATCCGCGGCGCGGAGGCAGCCCGCCTGGTCGAGGCTGCAGCCGCCGCGTGACCGCGCTGGCGGCGAACGTGCTGCACTTCGCCCGGCTGCTGCGCCGGTCGGGGTTGCCCGTAGGTCCCGCGGACATGTTGGCCGCGCAGGAGGCGTTGACCCTGGTCGGCATCGGCTCGCGCGCCCAGGTCCGCACCGCCTTGCGCGCTACGATGGTGCACCGGCACGAGCACCAGCCCGTGTTCGACCAGGCGTTCACCCTGTTCTGGCGCGACCCGGCGGCGGCCAAGCACGGCGCAGCGATGGCGATGCTGGAAGGCCAGAAAGAGAAGCCCGACCACCGCGCCGCCGCGGGCAGCCGCCGGGTCGCGGAGGCGTTCGCCCCGCGGCGCGAGCCGCCGAAGCCGCCGGAGGAGGAGCCACCGCAGATCGACGCGGTGCTGACGGTCAGCGAGTCGGAACGGCTGCAGGCGATGGATTTCGAGCAGATGGGCGCCGACGAAATCGCGCTGGCCAAGCAGGAAATCCGCCGGCTGCACCTGCCGCTCGACTTGCGCCGCACCCGCCGCACCCGGCCCAGCGCCCGCGGCTCGGCGATCGACCTGCGCGCCACTTTGCGGACCAGCCTGCGCCAGGGCGGCGAGATCCTAACCCTCGCGCGCACCGCCCGGGTCGTGCGCCCGCCGCCGCTGGTGGTGCTGTGCGACATCTCCGGGTCGATGTCGCGCTACGCCCAAATCCTGCTGCACTTCCTGCACGCCGTCGCCAACGACCGCGACCGCGTCTCGGTGTTCCTGTTCGGCACCAGGCTATCCAACATCACGCGCCAACTGCGCCACCGCGACCCGGAGGTGGCGTTCCAGATGGTGGCCGGCATCGTGCCCGACTGGTCCGGCGGCACCCGCATCGGCGAGGCGCTGGAGCTATTCAACCGGCACTGGGCAAAGCGCGTGCTGGCCCAGGGCGCCGTGGTGCTGCTGGTCACCGACGGGCTGGACCGCGACGGCGCGGCCGGGCTGGCGGAGAACATGGACCGGCTGCACCGCTCCTGCCGCCGGTTGATCTGGCTCAACCCGCTCTTGCGCTGGGACGGGTTCGAGCCGAAATCCCAGGGTATCCGGGCGATGCTGCCGCACGTGGACGAGTTCCGCCCGGTGCACAACCTGGCGAGCCTGCGGTCGCTGATCGACCTGCTGTCCCGCCCGGCGCCCATGCGAACCGAAAGGATCATGCCGTGACCGACGCCGAAGACGTGCTGGCCATCGCCGCCGGGTGGGCCGCCCAAGGCGAGCAGGTGGCCCTCGCGACCGTCACCGAGACCTGGGGCAGCTCGCCGCGCCCGGCCGGCAGCCAGATGGCGGTGACCGCGTCGGGCCGGATGGCCGGGTCGGTGAGCGGCGGCTGCATCGAGGGCGCCGTGGCGGAGGCGGCGCAGGGCACGATCGGCACTGGGGCGCCGCAACTGCTCGATTTCGGCGTGACGGACAAGCGCGCCTGGGAGGTCGGGCTGGCGTGCGGCGGCAAGTTGAAGGTGTTCCTGGAGCGCCTTGGGTGACGCCCCGGACACTGACGGCATTGACCGAAGCGCGGGCAGCCAAGCGTGGCGTGACGCTCGCGACCCGGCTGCCGGACGGCTTCCAGGTGCTCCTCCCCGACCCGGCCGTAGCACCCGCCCTGCTCGACGCCGCGACGCGGATGCTGGCGGCGGAGAAAAGCGGCACGGTCGAGGTCGAGGGCGCGTCGTGGTTCCTGCACACCTACAGCCCGCCCGCCCGGATCGTCATCGTCGGCGCCGTGCACATTGCCCAGGCGCTGGTGCCGCTGGCGGTGCAACTCGGCTACGGCGTCATCGTCGCCGACCCCCGCCGCGCCTTCGCCAGCGACGAGCGGTTCCCCGGCGTGGAAGTCTCCACCGACTGGCCGGACGAGGCGATGGATGCGCTCAAGCCCGACAGCCGCACCGCCGTGGTGACCTTGACGCACGACCCGAAGCTCGATGACCCCGCACTCGACCGGGCGCTCGGCTCCGAGGCGTTCTACATCGGCGCGCTCGGCTCCCGCCGCACCCACGCCGCTCGGCTCGACCGCCTGCGCGCGCTCGGCCACGGCGATGCGGCCCTGGCGCGCATCCGCGGGCCGGTCGGCTTGGCGGTGGGCGCGGTCTCGGCGCCGGAGATCGCGCTGTCGATCCTGGCCGAGATCGTGGCGGTCCGCCGCGGCGCTGCGATCGCGCAGAAACCTTGATCTTCGGCCGCCTCGCGCTCGACGAGGCCGGCGGCGCCATTCTCGCCCACACCACGCGGCTGCCGGGGCGCGTGGTGAGGAAGGGCACCGTCTTGGATGGGGTGGCCATCGATGCCCTGCGTGAGGCTGGAATCCTTGCGGTGGTCGCCGCCCGGCTCGAACCTGGCGACGTGGCGGAAGACCCTGCCGCACAACTGATCGGCAACGCCCTGGCGGCGGCCGGCCTCACGCCGACGCGCGCCGCCACTGGGCGCGTGAACCTCGTTGCAGCGGAACCGGGACTGTTGCTGGTCGACGCCGCCCGCATCCATGCGCTGAACGCGGTCGATGATGCGGTGACGATCGCGACCCTGCCCGACGCCGCCCGGGTCGCCGCGCGCGAGATGGTGGCAACCATCAAAATTATCCCCTTCGCCGTGACCGGCGCCGTGCTGGACCATGCCGCCGCGCTCGCGGGAACGGGAAAGGCCATGTCGCTTCATCCGTGGCAGGCCTTGCAGGTCGGGCTGGTCGTCACAGAACTGCCCGGGCTGAAGCAGAGCGTCATCGACGGCACGGTGGCCGCCACCCAGGCGCGGGTGGAGGCGCTGACCGGCACGCTGCTCCCGGCCCGGCGCTGCGCCCACCAAACCGCCCCGATCGCTGCCGCCTTGACTGAATTGCTGGCCGAGGGCGCCGACCTGCTGCTGGTGGCGGGCGCATCTGCGGTGGTGGACCGGCGGGACGTCGGTCCGGCCGGCATCGTCGAGGCCGGGGGCGAAATCCTGCATTTCGGCATGCCGGTCGACCCCGGCAACCTGATCTGCCTCGGCCGGATTGGAGCTGTGCCCACGCTGGTGCTGCCAGGTTGCGCGCGTAGCCCGAAGCTCAACGGCATCGATTGGGTGCTAGAGCGCCTATTTGCCGGACTGCCGGTGACTGGGGCGGACATCGCCAGCATGGGCGTAGGCGGCTTGCTGAAAGACGTTTCGGCACGGCCGCTTCCACGCGCAAAGGCGTCCCGCGCAACGTCGGGGGTTGCGGCGGTCGTGCTGGCGGCCGGGCGTTCCAGCCGGATGGCGCCGCGCAACAAACTGCTCGTGCCAGATGGCACAGGCAAGCCGATGGTGGCGCGCGTCGTCGATAACCTATTGTCGAGCAGCGCTCGCCCGGTCGTGGTCGTAACCGGCCACGCCGAGCCGGAGGTGCGCGCGGCGCTCGCGGGGCGGCCGGTGCAGTTCGTCCACGCGACCGAGTACGCGGCCGGCCTGTCCGCCAGCCTGCGCGCCGGGTTGGCCGCTCTTCCCGCCGCTGCGGTCGCAGCACTGGTCGTGCTCGGCGACATGGCGTTGGTGACCGGCCGCATGGTCGACCGGCTGATTGCGGCTTATGACTCCGACGAAGGCCGGCTCATCGTCGCGCCGGTCCACGGCGGCCAGCCCGGCAACCCGGTGCTGTGGGACCGCCGCTTTTTTCCGGAGATGTCTGCCCTCACCGGCGACTCCGGCGCTCGCGTCCTTTTAAAGCGCTACGCCGAGCAGGTGGCGGAGATCGAGATGGAAGAGGCGGTGCTGCAAGATTTCGATACGCCGGAAAGCCTGGGCGCACTGGCCTAATTCAGCGCCGACGCGACCCACTGCGCCCAAGCCAGGGCGGCGCGGTCCTCGCCGCGACGGGCAACGATCTGCAAACCAAGCGGCATCCCGTTCGACCCGGTCCCGGCGGGTATGGTCACGCAGGGCACGTGCAAGGCGGTCCAGATGAAATTGAACGCCGGGTCGCCGGTCCAGCCGAGGCCCTCCGGCGCTTCCCCGGGGGCGGAAGGGGTTAAGCAGATATCGAGGTCTGCCATGGCGGCCGGAAAGGCGGCTTGGCAGCGCGCGAAGGTGGCGCGGGCCAAATCCAGCGTTTCAGGCGAATGACTCAATCCAAGCTCCATGGCCTCGCGCAGGCTGGGGCTTAGCTGGTCGCGGTGACGGGTCATTTCCCAACCGAGGGACGCGGCGCTTTCGGCATTCATGACAATCGGATGCGCTTCGACGAGGGCGGTGAAGTCGTCCGGCAGTTCGCGCGCGACAATGCTCGCGCCGGCACGGGCGAGGGTCGCGGCGGCCCGGTCCAGCAAAGGCGGCGTTCCCGGGCCGGCTTTGTCCCACAGCGGCGACCGGCAAACGCCGATGCGGGGCGGACGCGACGGCCTCGCATCGGGGTCGCCGAGGTCGCGCCGGGACAGGGCGCCCACGAACAGCGCGCAATCGGCAACGCTGCGGGCAATCACGCCGATCGTGTCGAGGCTCTCGGACATGATCTTCAAGCCCAGCCGCGGCAGCGTGCCGAAGCTGGGCTTGAAGCCGACGACGCCGCAGAAAGCGGCGGGACGGATGATGCTGCCCGCCGTCTGGGTCGCGAATGCGAATGGAAAGAACCCTGCCGCGACTCCGGCAGCTGACCCGCTGCTGGAACCGCCGGGCGTGCGGGTCGGGCCGTGCGGATTGGCGGTGGGGCCGGGTCGACGAGTCGCGAACTCGGTGGTTACGGTTTTGCCGACGACAACGGCGCCCGCCGCGCGCGCCCAGGCGACGCAGGCAGCGTCGGCGCGGGGACGATGGCTGTCCCAAATCGGCGAGCCATACCCGCTAGGGTAATCAGCCGTGTCGAGCACATCCTTGACGCCAAACGGAAGCCCGTGGAGCAGCCCGGGCACGGCCGCCGCCGCGTCCCGGCACGCTTGACCGGCGTCGAACGCTGCCATCGTCCGCAGCTCCGGCTCACGCTGCGCCATGCGGTCGAGGCACGACTCCATCAGCGCCGTCGGCATCAGGAGGCCCGCGGCAATCTGCCGTGCCGCTTCCGTTGCAGTCAGGTCGGCTGGGTCCAGCATGTCGATTTCTCCTGGCGTAAATCGGCTTGTAGGCTGGCGCATGCGACGGCGCAGGTCCATCTTCGCGCAACATGGAAGCCTCGCCCACCATCAGCGTCGCCACCACGAACGAAGGCGCATTGACCTATTTCGTCACCGAGCCCCCGGACGCGCTGCCGGCCGTGCGCGGGCGCGACCTGGCGGCTGCGTGGGATGCAGCACGGGACGCGGCACGCGGGACGGCCCGAGGCGGCGTGTGGGGCGCTGTCCGCCTGTTCCGGTTCCGCTTGCAGGACGGGTCGTTTACCGAGATGGCGCTGGCCGACCGCGATGCGCGCTGTTGGGCCGACGCCGTGGACCAGACGGTCGGCATGCAAACCAGGTATGGCCTGTCGCTGTGCCTGCGGCTGCTGGCGTTGGTCGACCTGCTGGCGCGGGCGCGCTGGGCGGCCAGCCTGCTCGTGATCGAGGCAGGGATGGCGGTGCTGCATCCGGCGCTGCTGCGCTTGGCCGCCAGTGCCCCGCTCTCGCCCGAAGCCCGGTTCGATGAGGCCAAGTTCCGCACCTCCCTCGCCCGCCTGCCCGCTCTGGCCGGCTCATCTGGAGCGTCTGCATGATCCGCCTCACTGTCCTCGCTTCGGTTCTGCTGGCCGCCGGGTGCGCTCCCTGGGCGACGACGCCGCATTCCCAGGCCAGCGCCGCCACCGCGGCCGCTTGCCGGAGCCGAACGGACCAGGTCTACGCGCAGCAGAACCGGTATTTGCTATCGGAACGGGACACGCGGGACACGCCGTTCAGCAGCCAGGGCCTGCCCGGCATCACCTCGGCTGGGCTTAGCCAGCGATTTGACCGTGACGCCATGTACGACAGCTGTGTCGGCAGCAACACACCCGACAGGAGCGACGCCCCGGCGTTTTCGCCTGGCCAGACGCCAACCGGCTCGTTCGGCAATCCATGATGGCCTGTCGCTTTCCACCGCAAATCTGGAACTAGGAGTATCTACCGTGAGCCGCATCATTCGCACCGACGCCAGCCCAGTCATGTCTAAGGCTGTGGAATACCACAACTTTGTCTATCTGCAGGGCATGGTGCCGCACGACACCAGTGCCGACATCGCCGGCCAGACCCAGCAAGTCCTGGCCGCAATCGACGCGGCGCTTGAGGTGCACGGCACCGACAACACCCGGTTGCTGCAAGCGCACATTTGGCTGAAGGACATCCGCGACCGTGAGGCGATGAACAAGGTCTGGTCGGCTTGGCTTCCGAGCGGCAATGCCCCGGTGCGCGCCTGCGTCGAGGCGAACATGGCCGATCCACGAATTCTGGTCGAGATCATGATCACCGCTTGCAAGTAGTATCGATTTCAAAACTAAATATTGGTGCAATATCAGTATAAATCTTGTTTAGGATTACTTTCATGAAATCATGTGGAATTCTCTGCTAAATTTGTCGAAATGCTGCGGATGACTGCGGCGCGGGAGATAGAAGGTTGCCCCGCCCTCCTTGAATCGTTACCCCCCTGCTCACGGTGCGGTGAACTCGGGGGATTGAATGATCTTAGGCGGCAAGGTGCAAGCCACCTTTTTCAGCGCGGTTATTTTGCTTGGGTGCGCTGGCGCTGCACAGGCGGTCGAAAAGATGCACCGGACCATGGATGCCATTTCCTTCGAGCAGTATGCCGAGTCTCTTCACGCTCCTCCCCCGCTGCACAGCCAGTTGCGCTATGGGCTTGGCAACCGCGTCGCCGTAGGGACGCATCGGCGCTGGAACAGCGGCCTTCAGTGCGTGCCCTTTGCACGGGCCGACTCCGGGATCGAGATCATCGGCAACGCCAACACCTGGTGGAGCCAAGCCGCTGGCGTCTACGAACGCGGCACCCGGCCCGAACTCGGCAGCGTGCTGAATTTCCGGGGCAACAGCGCGATGCCGCTTGGTCACGTCGCCGTCGTGTCCAAGGTGGTCAACCCGCGCACGGTCGAGATCGACCACGCGAACTGGGCGCCGGGCACCGTCAGCCGCGACGTGACCGTCATCGATGTGTCGCCCGCCAATAACTGGAGCGCCGTGCGGGTCAGCCTCGGCCACACTACCGATTTCGGCAGCATCTATCCCACCTACGGCTTCATCTATAACCGACCCGACTCCGGCACGATGGTGGCCAACGTCAGCGTGTCGGCGCCTGTTCCCGAACTCAACCCGGCGCCGCGCGACCTGCGCAGCTCCGCCCGTGGCAGCGACCTGAACTACGATGAGGTCGCCGAGGCGCCGGATACCGCCCAAGCAACCCGCCACGGACATCGCCGCTCGACGCCGAGGCGCCTGCTCCCGAATCAGGCACACTGAGCGTCAAGCCAAGCCGAGCGCTCCCACGGCGGCGCCCGCGGCGAGCATCCACAGCGGATGCAGCCGGGTGGACGTCACCACCATCGCCGTGCCCGCCGTCAGGGCCGCAGTTCCTAAGCCGTGCGTGGTGGACATCGACAACAGCGCCGCCCCTGCCGCGACCAGCCCTACCGTGATCGGCGTCAATCCCGCCTGAACGATCCTCCGCCAGGCCGCGTGGTGGAACCGGTGCCAAACGCTCGCCGTCGCGTAAGTCAGCACGCTCGACGGGCCGATCATGCCTCCCGTCGCGGCCAGCGCGCCCGGCAGGCCGGCAACGCGCCAGCCGACCAAGGTCGAGACCATCATATTCGGGCCCGGTGCGGCTTGGGCGAGCGCGAACAGTGACGCGAATTCCTGCTGCCCCATCCAGCGGTGCACCTCCACCACCTGTCGCTGCATTTCCGGCAGCACGGATACGACGCCGCCGACGGCCAACACCGAGAGTTGGCCATACAGGGCAGCCAGTTCGCCCGTGGCGCTCATGACGGCGGCCCGGAAGCAGGAAAGCGGCGGCACAACAGGATGCTTGCCGGCGCCAGCACCGCCATCACCGGCAGCAACGGCAACCGCAGCACGGCAACCGCCGCGAACCCGAGAACGGCGATGCCGATGCCCGCGGCGTGGGTCCGCATCGGCCAGGCGATCTTGACGGCCATGGCGACCACCAGCCCCGATGCGGACGCTGCCAGGCCGGCGAAGGCGTGGGCGACCACCGGGTTGTCGCCGAACCGCGCGAACAGCACGCCCAGGCCGACGACGACCGCCATCGGCGCAGCGAGCAGCCCCGTGACCGCGGCGGCCGACCCGCGCACGCCGTGGAAGCGCGCGCCCAATGCCACCGCCATGTTGACGATGTTCGGCCCTGGCAGGAATTGGCACAGCGCCAGCAGGTCGGTGAACTCGCTGGCCGGCATCCAACGCCGCTGCTCGACCACCATGCGGCGGGCCCAGGGCAGCACGCCGCCGAACCCCATGATCCCGATCCCGAAGAAACCGGTGAACAATTCGGCGACAGCGGGGGTGGAGGACGCGTCGTCAGGCATGCGCCGGGGTCGAGGCCATCCCATTCACCCCGGTTGCCGGGCCGTACGCCATCGAGGCACTTCCTTCCATTCGAGCGCGGAAGCATAGTTGCAACAATCGTCCGAGGAAACACCATGCCTCCATCCGCCGGGTCCGACGCCTTCCTGGCCGCGCGGGATTTACTGCTGCGGCACCGCTCCGACCTGGCGGCGGCGCGAGGGGCGTTCGCCTGGCCGGCGCTGGACCGGTTCAACTGGGCGCTAGACCATTTCGACCGGCTCGCGGCGGGCAACCAGCAGGCGGCGCTGCGCTTCATCGGTCCCGGCGACGCCGACCACAGCGTCTCGTTCGCCGCGATGTCGGACCGCTCGGACCGGGTTGCGAACCACCTGCGCGGCCTCGGCGTAGGGCGCGGCGACCGCATTTTGCTGCTGCTGGGCAACCAGCCGGCGCTGTGGGAGGCGATGCTGGCGGCGATGAAGCTGGGCGCCGTCGTCATTCCCGCGACCACGATGTTGACCGAGGACGATCTGCGGGACCGGTTCACCCGCGGCCGCATCCGGCACGCCATCGTCGCCGGCGAGCACGCGGCCCGGCTGGAGGCGCTGATGGGCGACGCGACCCGGATCGCGGTTGGCGGCGCTGCCGGCTGGACGGCGTTCGAAGACGGCTACGACGCACCGGCCGGGTTCACGCCGGACGGGGAGACCCACGCGACCGATCCGCTGCTGCTGTATTTCACCTCCGGCACCACCGCCAAGCCGAAACTCGTGCTGCACAGCCACCAGAGCTACCCGGTCGGGCATCTGTCCACGATGTACTGGATCGGGCTGCAGCCCGGCGACGTGCACCTCAACATCTCGTCCCCCGGCTGGGCCAAGCACGCCTGGAGCAGCTTCTTCGCGCCCTGGATCGCCGGCGCCACCATCGTCATCCTGAACCAGCCCCGCTTCGACGCGCGCGGCCTGCTCGGCGTGCTGGACCGTGCCGGGGTGACGACGTTCTGCGCGCCACCGACCGTCTGGCGCATGCTGATCCAGGAGGACCTCGCGGCCCACCGCGTCCATCTGCGCGAGGCGCTGGCCGCCGGGGAGCCGCTCAACCCCGAGGTGATCGAACAGGTGCAGCGGGCCTGGGGCCTGGTGATCCGCGACGGCTACGGCCAGACCGAGACGACCCTGCAGATTGCCAATACGCCTGGCGCCGTCGTGACCCCCGGCTCGATGGGCTTTCCCCTGCCGGGCTACGACGTGCATTTGCTGGACCCGGAGGGCGCCGACGCCGATGAGGGCGAGATCGCGCTGTCGCTGTCGCCACGGCCGCTCGCCCTGATGGACGGCTACCAGCAGGAGGACGGGTCGGTCAGCGGCACGGCGGACGCCTACTACCGCACCGGCGACGTGGCGGCGCGCAACGCGGACGGCTCGCTGACCTATGTCGGGCGCGCCGACGACGTGTTCAAATCGTCGGGCTATCGGATCAGCCCGTTCGAATTGGAAAGCGTGCTGATCGAGCATCCGGCGGTGGCCGAGGCGGCGGTCGTGCCCTCGCCCGACCCCACCCGCACCGCCCTGCCGAAGGCGTTCGTGCTGCTTGCCGCCGGCCACGAGCCCGACGCCGCGACGGCGCGCTCCATCTTCGTCCATCTGCGGGCGCGGCTGTCGCCCTATAAGCGGGTGAAGCGGCTGGAGTTCGCCGACTTGCCCAAGACGATCTCCGGCAAGATCCGCCGGGTCGAACTACGCCGCCTCGAAGCTGGGCGTCGGCGCGACGACACTCGCGGGGAGGTCGAGTTCTGGGAGGACGAGTTGGACGCGACAGAACCGATGCCGCCGCGTTAAGTCCTGCCATGGGCCGGGTGACGGCCTGCACGACCGGAACGGAACGGCTCATGGCGGACTCAAGGCTGTACGGCGTCCCTGGCGGACGGCGGTGGGGACAACTGCTGCTCGGCATCGTTTGCATGGTGCTGATCGCGAACTTGCAGTACGGCTGGACGCTGTTCGTGCAGCCGATCGACGCCGCTCATCACTGGGGCCGTCCCGCCATCCAGGTCGCGTTCACCGTCTTCATCGTGATGGAAACGTGGCTGCTGCCGATCGAGGGGTATTTCGTCGACCGCATCGGACCGGGCGTCGCAACCGCGGCGGGTGCGGTGTTCATCGCGCTCGGGTCGGTGTGCAACGCGTATGCGGAGTCGCTGGAGGTGCTGTACGCCGGCTCGGCCATCGGCGGGCTCGGCGCAGGCCTGGTGTATGGCACGGCGGTCGGCAACGCCGTGAAGTGGTTCCCCGACCGGCGCGGGCTGGCGGCGGGGCTGACGGCGGCCGGATTTGGCGCTGGGTCGGCGCTGACCATCATCCCGATCGCGAACTGGATCGGCGCGCACGGCTATCAATCGGCGTTCCTGACGTTCGGCATCGGCCAAGGCGCCTGCACCCTGCTGGCCGCCTGCTTCCTGCGCCGCCCGCCGCGCCCGAAAGCCATCGCGGCGCAGCATGACCTCACTCCGCGGCAGGTGCTCGTGCAGCCTGCATTCTGGCTGATGTACCTGATTTTCGTGCTCGTCGGCGCTGGAGGCCTGATGGCGACGGCACAACTGGCCGTCATCGCGCGCGATTACGGCGTGGCCGACACGCCGGTCAGCGCGCTCGGCCTGACCTTGCCGGCGCTGACGTTCGCGTTGTCGATCGATCGAATCATGAACGGCGTCACCCGGCCGTTCTTCGGCTGGATCTCCGACCGGATTGGCCGCGAGAACACGATGTTCATCGCCTTCCTGATCGAAGCGGGCGGGATCGCGGCCATGGTGATGTTCGCCCATGAGCCGGTGCTGTTCGTGCTGCTGACCGGACTGGTGTTCTTTGCCTGGGGCGAGATCTACAGCCTGTTCCCCGCAGCCTGCAGCGACCGCTTCGGCAGCACCTACGCGACCGCGAATTACGGCCTGATGTACACGGCCAAAGGCACTGCCGCGCTGCTGGTGCCGCTGTCGAGCGCGCTGCAAGTCGAGTGGGGCTGGGTCGCGGTGTTCTACGTCGCCAGCGCTGCCAACCTCCTGGCCGCATTGCTCGCGCTGTTCATGCTGAAACGCATCCCAGCCGCACGCGCCGCCTCGGCAGCGATGGATGGACGCGCCCTGCCGCAGGCGGTAATTCCGTAACGAGCAACGGAGCTGGGACACCGATGGACACGCTGGTTTGGGATATCATTGCGCGCAACGCCAGCCCACGCGCGATCGGCGCGCCGGGCCGTCCGTGGCTGGACGGCGCGGGGCTGCAGGCATTGGCGCAGGACGTCCGGGCCGGGCTGAACGGGGCTGGCATCGGCGCGGGCGACCGGGTTGGCGTTGTGCTCCCGAACGGGCCGGAGATGGCGACCACCTTCCTCGCCGTTGCGTCCACCTGCGCTGCGGCGCCGTTGAACCCGGCCTACAAAGCGGACGAGTTCGAATTCTATCTGTCCGACCTGAAGCCTCGTGCAGTGATCGTGCGCGCGGGCGACCCGAGTCCGGTGCGGGACGTCGCCGCACGCCTCGGCGTCCCACTGCTGGAACTCACGCCGTCCGAGGGCGCGGCGGGCCTGTTCGCGCTGGACCTGTCGCCCTTGCTCGCAGCCACCACGCAAGCTGCCGAACCGACCCCCGACAGCCCCGCGCTGGTGCTGCACACTTCCGGCACCACCGCGCGACCCAAGATCGTGCCGCTGACCAACGCCAATCTTGCCGCCTCGGCGCGCCACATCGCCACCGCGCTCGCGCTGACCCCGGCCGACATCTGCCTGAACGTCATGCCGCTGTTCCACATCCACGGGCTGATCGCGGCCGTGACGGCGTCGCTATCGGCAGGGGCCGCCGTGTCCTGCACATCGGGCTTCAACGCGTTCAAGTTCATGGACTGGGTCGCCGAGGTCCGGCCGACCTGGTATACCGCCGTGCCGACCATGCACCAGGCGATCCTGATGCGGGCCCGCGGCCACGCCGAGCGGATACGCGCCGCCGGGCTGCGGTTCGTCCGCTCCAGTTCCGCCTCGCTGCCGCCGCAGGTCATGGAGGAGCTGGAAAGCGTGTTCGGCGCCCCCGTCATCGAGGCGTACGGCATGACGGAGGCAACTCACCAGATGGCGTCCAATCCGCTGCCGCCGCGCCCGCGCAAGCCCGGCGCCGTGGGTCTCGCTGCCGGCCCCGTCATTGCGGTCATGGACGACGATGGGATTATCCTGCCGCAGGGCGACATCGGCGAGGTCGTGATCAGCGGCCCGAACGTGACGCCGGGCTACGAGAACAACCCGGACGCCAACGCGAGGGCTTTCACCAACGGCTGGTTCCGCACCGGCGACCAGGGCCGCATCGACCCCGAGGGCTACCTGTTCCTGACCGGGCGGTTGAAGGAGCAGATCAACCGCGGCGGCGAGAAGGTCAGCCCGCTCGAAGTCGACGTCGTGCTGCTGGACCACCCGGCGGTCGCGCAGGCCATCACTTTCGGCATCCCGCACGACAAGCTCGGCGAGGAGGTCGGCGCCGTCATCGTGCTGCACGACCAGGCCGCGTGCACCGAGCAAGAGTTGCGGGATTTCGCCGCGTCCCGCCTGGCGGCGTTCAAGGTGCCGCGCCGGGTGCTGTTCATGGACGACATCCCGACGGGCGCCACCGGCAAGGTGCAGCGCATCGGGCTCGCCGCGAAGCTCGGGTTGGGCTGATGCCGAGCATCTGCGTGTTCGGCGCAGGCGCGATCGGCGGGCTGGTCGCGGCGCGCCTGGAAGCGGCCGGAACGCCGGTGTCGGTGGTGGCGCGCGGGGCGCATTTGGCGGCCATGGAGGCGAACGGGCTGGCGCTGGAAAGCGGCGGCGAGCGCATCGTCACCCGCCCCCGCGCCGTGTCGGACCCGCACGCGATCGGGCCGCAGGACTATGTGCTGCTGACGCTGAAGGCGCACTCGCTGGAACCCGCCTTGCCGCAGTTGGCGCCGCTGATCGGCCCCGGCACCACGATCGTCGCGGCGGTGAACGGGTTGCCGTGGTGGTACTGCTACGGCCTGCCTGGCCCGTTCACCGACCGGCAGATCGCGGCCGTCGATCCGGCGGGCCGTTTGTGGGACGCCCTCCCCCCCGCACAAACGCTCGGCTGCATCATCTATCCGGCGGCGGAGATCGCGGCGCCCGGCGTCATCGTGCACACCTACGGCGACCGGTTCAGCCTCGGCGAGCCCAACGGCAGCCGCAGCCCCCGCGCGGCCGCCTTGTCGGAGCTGCTGATCGCCGCCGGGCTGAAAGCCCCGGTGCGGCCGCGCATCCGCGACGAGATGTGGGTGAAGCTGTGGGGCAACATGGCCTTCAACCCGATCAGCGCGCTGACCACGGGGACGCTCGACCTGATCACCGGCAACCCCGGCACCCGCGCCGTGGCGCGCGCGATAATGCTGGAGGGGCAGGCGGTCGGCGAGGCGCTTGGCGTGAAGTTCGCGATCGGAGTGGACAAGCGCATCGACGGCGCGGCCGAGATCGGCGCCCACAAGACGTCCATGCTGCAAGACCTCGAACTTGGCCGCCCGCTGGAGATCGAGGCGCTGCTGGGGGCCGTGATCGAGGTCGCGGGCTGGACCGGCATCGACGTCCCGATCAGCCAAGCCGTGCTCGCCCTGGTGCGCCAACGGGCGGCGTTGCGAGGCTGAAACCGCATGTCTTCCACCCTCTCGGTCGTCGTCCCCTGCTTCAACGAAGCCGAGGGCATCGCTGCCTTCCACGCCCGGCTGGCGCCCGTGATGGCGCGGATGGCCCTGACGTGGGAGGTGGTTTACGTCAACGACGGCAGCCACGACGCGACCTGGGCGCGGATGGAGGCGCTGTACGCGGCCGACCCGCACGTCGTGCTGGTGAACCTGAGCCGCAATTTCGGCAAGGAGGTTGCGACCACCGCCGGGCTCGACCACGCGCGCGGGGAGGCTGTGGTGGTGATCGACGCCGATTTGCAGGACCCGCCGGAGGTGATTCCCGAGCTGGTCGCCGGTTGGCAGGACGGCTTCGACATGGTGTACGCCCAACGCCGCTCCCGCGAGGGGGAGACGTGGCTGAAGAAATACACCGCCAAGATGTTCTACAGCCTGATGCAAGGCGTCGGCCGCGTCCACCTGCCGCGCGACACCGGCGATTACCGGATCATGAGCCGCCGCGCGGTCGACGCGTTGCTGCAGTTGCGCGAGCAGCACCGCTTCATGAAGGGCCTGTTCGCCTGGATCGGCTATCCGAGCAAGGCCGTGCCGTACGACCGCGCGCCCCGGCTGGCGGGGTCGTCCAGCTGGAACTACTGGCGGCTGTGGGATTTGGCGGTGGAGGGCATCACCGGCTTCACGGTCGTGCCGCTGAAGCTCGCAACCTATGTGGGCCTCGCCGCCGCGGTGTTCGCGATGCTGTTCGGGAGCGAGCTGATCTTGCACACGTTGATCTACGGCAACCAAGTGCCGGGCTACCCGAGCCTGATGGTGGTCGTGCTGTTCATGGGCGGGGTGCAGCTGATGACCCTGGGCGTCATCGGCGAGTATCTCGGGCGTGTGTTCAACGAGACCAAGCGCCGGCCGCTATATTTCGTCGAGCGCCTGCACCGCCGCGAACTCGGCGTCAATTGACGGACCCGGCACGTTCTGCCGGGCTGTCCTGGGCTGCAAGGCTCCATTTGCCCGGCGTTTGCGCCTAATACCAAGTGCCCTAATGAATGACCGGTTTCTGGAGCGCGATTCTATGTGCTCCGCCCAGCGTCCCAGCCCACTTGGATCGGTCAACAGTCAGGGCGCTTGGTATAAGACCTGCTGGCACGGGAGGTGCAGCGTGGTGCGGCAACGAAACAGGAGCCTCACCCCATGACCATCTCGAACATCGGCTCGGTTGCCGCAGCGCAGCCGAATTGGCAGGCGCGCAAGGTAGACAAGCCGGATGCGACTGCCGCCAGCATGAAAACGGGACTGCACCACCATTCCCGGTCGGCGCGACCGGCCAGCCCAGCCTGTCCGAAAGCCTGCAATCCCTGCTGCTCGGCACGCAATCGAACCAGGCGACGCCGGCGGCCGGCGCGGCCCAAAGCCACGACGGCCCAAAGCACCACAGCGATGTCCGCCCTGCAGCAGTTGCAGCAAACCCTGACCAAAGCGCTCGCGGCGTATGGGAACGCTTAGGCCACTCGGCGACGCAGTGGGTTCATGCCGCCACCCCGTCCCGACCGTCAGATCACCGCCAAATGGGCGTTGAGCAGGTCTGTCACCAGCATGCAGCCGGGCGCGTGGGTGATGCAGAACGCCGGGCGGCTGGCGGCGACGACCGATTGCGGCGTCACCCCGCACGCCCAGAATACCGGCAGCTCGCCGGGCCGGATGTCCACCGGGTCGCCGTAATCCGGCCGGGCAAGGTCGGCGATGCCGATCGCCTCGGGCAGGCCGAGATGCACCGGCGCGCCGTGCACGGACGGAAAGCGGGAGGTGACCTGCACGGCGCGGATCGCGTCGGCCGGGCGCATCGGGCGCATGGACACCACCATCGGCCCGGCGAACGGTCCGGCGGCCGCAGTCGGGACGTTCGTGCGATACATCGGCACGTTGCAGCCCTGCTCGATGTGGCGCACCGGCACCCCGGCGGCGAGCAGCGCCTCCTCGAACGAGAACGAGCAGCCGAGCAGGAAGCTCACGAGGTCGTCGCGCCAGAGCGGGGAAATGTCGTCCACCTCCTCAATCATCGCCCCGTCGCGCCACACGCAGTAGCGCGGGATATCTGTGCGGATGTCGAGGTCGCCGCCTAACGCCGGCAGGCGCGGGTCGCCGGGTTCGGCGCTGGCGAGCAGCGGACAGGGTTTCGGGTTGCGTTGGCAGAATCGCAGGAAGTCCGGCGCCAGCGCCGCGGGCAGGATGCACAGATTTGCCTGCACATAGCCCGGCGCCAACCCGGCCGTTGGGCCGCGATGCGCCCCACTGCGGATCGCGCGACGTGCGGCAATGGCTGTGTTCATTTCAAGCATGGCGGCACCCTGCCCACCCTGGCGCAGCGCCGCAAGTGTCGTCATCATGGGCAAAACTGCTGGAAGGGCACTCGCCATGAAGCATCGCATCGTCGTCTCGCGCCCGGTCCCCGCGCCCGTGACGGAGCGCGCCCGCACGGAATTCGACGCGACTTTGGCGGAGGACCGCGACATGGGCCGCGACGCCGTGCTGCAGGCGCTGGCCGATCACGACGCGGAAGCGCTGTTCTTTAGTTCCAACCTCAAGCTGGACGCTGCCACGGTCGCCGCCCTGCCGGCCCATGTGAAGATCGCCGCCACGTGCAGCGTCGGCTACGACCACATCGACGTCGCGGCGGCAAAGGCGCGTGGCCTGGTCGTGACCAACACGCCGGAGGTGCTGACCGACTGCACCGCCGACCTCGCCTTCTTGCTGCTGCTGAACGCGTGCCGCCGGGCGGGCGAGTACAGCGCGATCATCCGCGAGGGCTGGGGCCGCAGCTTCGGCATGCACGAGATGCTGGGCGTGCGCGCCAGCGGCAAGACGCTGGGCATCGTCGGCATGGGCCGCATCGGGCGGGCAATGGCGCAGCGGGCGCGCGGGTTCGGCATGAAGGTGCTCTACACCGACGTGCAACGCCTGCCGCCCGAGTTGGAACAGGGCGCCACCTACTACCCCGAGCTGCGCGCCATGCTGCCGCATTGCGAAATCCTGACGGTCCACGCACCGGGAGGGGTGGCGACCGACAAGATGATGAACGCCGAAACGTTCGGCCTGCTGCCGAAGGGCGCCGTGTTCGTGAATGCGGCGCGCGGCGGGTTGGTCGACGAGGACGCGTTGATCGATGCGTTGACATCGGGCCACCTGTTCGCAGCCGGGCTGGACGTGTTCCGCAGCGAGCCGCATTTCGACCGCCGCCTGGACGCGCTGCCGAACGTGTTCCTGACCCCGCACATGGGCAGCGCCACGTTCGAGACCCGGGTCGCGATGGGCAACCGCGCGCTGGACAACATCGCCGCCGTGCTCGACGGCAAGCCGGCGATCGACCCGCTTTGGACGTGAAACCCACGCTGCTCGTCACCCGCCGGCTGCCGCCCGAGGTGGAGGCGCGTGCCGCCCGGGACTACGACGCGCGGCTGAATGCCGACGACACGCCACGGACCGGCGCGGACGTGGCGCGCCTGGCCGCGGACGCCGCCGCCATCCTGTGCTGCCCAGCGGAGCGTCTAGATGCCGCCACCATCGCCGCCCTGCCCGGCAGCGTGCGGGTGATCGGCACGTTCAGCGTCGGGTTCGACCACGTTGACATCGCCGCCGCGCACGCCCGAGGCATCGCCGTTGTCAACACGCCGGACGTGCTGTCGGTGGCGACGGCGGAGTGCTGCCTGCTGCTGATGCTCGCGGCCGCGCGCCGAGCGGGCGAAGGCGAGCGGCTCGTCCGTAGCGGCGGCTGGACGGGGTGGACGCCGACGCAACTGCTCGGGCGCGGCGTCGCCGGCCGGCGGCTCGGCATCTTCGGCATGGGCCGGATCGGGCGCGAACTGGCGTCGCTCGCGCGGGGCCTCGGCATGATCGTCCACTATCGCGGCCGCACCCGACTGCCGCCTGACCTGGAAGCAGGAGCCATCTTTCATGACAACGATGCAAGCTTCCTGGCCCAATGCGACTTCCTGTCCCTCAACGCACCCGGCGGCGCTGGCACGCGCCACTGGCTCAACGCCGACCGCCTGGCGCTGCTGCCGCCCGGCGCAGTGGTGGTCAACGCCGCCCGTGGCACGCTGATCGACGACACGGCGCTGATCGACGCCCTGCGCTCGGGCCACGTCGCAGCGGTCGGATTGGACGTGTACGACGGCGAACCGCGGGTCGATCCGCGGTATGCGACGCTGGAGAACGTGGTGCTACTGCCACATATGGGGAGCGGCACCATGCAAACCCGCGTCGCGATGGGCATGCTGGCGCTGGACGGCATTGACGGCGTGCTGGCCGGCCGGCCGGTGCCGAACACGGTCACTCCAACTTAGGTTTTCCCGATGCATCCTTCCCTCGCCCCAGGCCGCGTGGCCGTCATCACCGGCGCTGCCAGCGGCATCGGGCTCGCCACCGCCCAGCGTTTTGCAGCACTCGGCCTACGCCTGTGCCTGGCCGACATCGATGAAGCCGGGCTGGCGCGCGCCGCGGAGGCCATGCCGGGCGCCGAGGTGCTGACGGTGCGTGCCGACGTCAGCCAGCGCTCGGACGTCGAGCAGCTTCGGGCGCAGGCGCTGGCACGCTTCGGCGAAGTGGCGGTGCTGATGAACAACGCCGGGCGGGAGGGGGGCGGCGCGCTGTCCGCCGGGCCGGAGCGGTGGGCGGCGATCCTGGACACCAATCTGTGGGGCGTCATCCACGGCGTCCAAGTGTTCACGCCCGGCATGGTGGCGCAGGGCACGCCATGTGCGATCGTCAACACCGGGTCGAAGCAGGGCATCACGACCCCGCCGGGCGACACGGCGTACAACGTCAGCAAGGCGGGCATCAAGGTTGTCACGGAGTCGCTGGCGCACGACCTGCGCGAGGCCGGCGCATCGGTCAGCGCGCATCTGCTGATCCCCGGCTTCACGTTCACCGGCTTCACCCGCGTCCGCACGGACACCAAGCCGGACGCCGCCTGGACCGCCGAGCAGGTGGCCGATTTCCTGGTGGACGGCATGGGTCATGGCGACTTCTACATCCTGTGTCCCGACAATGACGCGACCCGCCCGATGGATGAGAAGCGCATCCGCTGGGCGGCCGACGATGTGATCCAGAACCGCCCGGCGCTGTCCCGCTGGCACCCGGACTACAGGGACGCCTTCGCCGCGTTCATGACCGAATGACCCGGCCTAGGTTTTCCTGACGGTCACCACCGCTTCGTTGCGGCGCAGGAAGGGTAGCGTCCATGGCGGGTCGTAGAACCAGGCGTTGACGGTCCCGGCCGAGGTCCAGCCGCTGCCGGAAAGGGCTTTCAGCAGCGCGTCTTGCTGTTCACGGACCGCTGCAGGCGAGGTGCTGCCGGTGAAGCGCAACGCGGCGACGGTCTCGCCGGGAACAGGCACGAGGCGCACCGCTGGGTCTTTGGGAGTGGGCAAGGTTTCGAGCGTGGTGCCGGCGGGCATGAAGAAGCGGATCACCCAGGCGCCGTCGGCGGCTTTTGCCGTGGCAACGGGCGCGGTCATGGCGATCGTCTCGCTTGCCTGCGCCACCGGAGCGGTCATGGCGATCTGCGCCTTGGACGTGTTGCCGCCGAAGATGTAGCCCGCCAGCCTGCGGAACCCGGCGCTGCGAGCCCCGATCTCGTCGGCCAACACCGTCGTCTCAGCCGCAATTCGTGGGCCGTAATGGCGCAATTCCGCTGGGCCAGCGTGGCCGATGACAGTGAAGGCAGGCTCCTCCGTTTCCCGGATACCAACGACCGAGCAAGCGGCCAGGCCAACACTCGATAGCACTGCAAGCAGCTTCAATGTTTGCCGGCCCTTCATGTCGTGGCTCCCTTCAACTTATCCTACGCGACATTGCCGCAGTGCAGCAAAATCGCTAGATGGCAGCCCTGAGCGCCTGTGAGGACTCCCACTTGCCCCAACGCTGCACCCCATGAGCCTGCTGACGGTCACCGGAGTGGTGTTGCGGATGGGCGGGCGCACGCTGCTGGACGGGGCGGACCTGACGGTCGATCCCGGCCGCCGCATCGGGCTGGTCGGCCGTAACGGCGCGGGCAAGTCGACCCTGCTGAAGGCGATCGCAGGCGACATTTCCGTCGATGGCGGCGACATCTGCATGTCCTCGCGCGCCCGCATGGCCCAGGTCAAGCAGGAAGCGCCATCCGGCCCGGCGAGCCTGATTGACACCGTGCTGGAAGCGGACCAGGAGCGCCTGGCCCTGCTCGCGCAAGTCGATCGGGCGGCACGCGGCGAGATTCCGCCGGAGCAGGTCGGCGCCCTGTACGAGCGGCTGCAAAGCATCGGCGCCGACGCAGCGCCGGCCCGGGCCGCGACCATCCTGGCGGGCCTCGGATTCGACGTCGAAGCGCAGGCACGGCCGCTCGACTCGTTCTCGGGCGGCTGGCGCATGCGGGTGGCGCTGGCGGCCGTGCTGTTTTCCAACCCCGATCTGCTGCTGCTGGACGAGCCGACCAACCACCTCGACCTCGAAGCGACGCTGTGGCTGGAAAGCTGGCTGGCGCGCTTTCCCGGCGCCGCCCTGGTGGTGTCGCACGACCAGGGGCTGCTGGACCGCTCGGTACAGGCGATCGCGCATTTGGACGGGCGGCGGCTGAACGTGACGCCCGGCGGCTACAGCGAGTTCGTCCGCATCCGCACCGAGCAAGCGATGCAGCAGGCCCGTGCGGCCGAGAAGATCACCGCCCAGCGCGCCCACATGCAGGCCTTCGTCGACCGGTTCCGTACCAGCGCCAGCAAGGCTCGGCAGGCGCAATCCCGCCTGCGGGCGCTGGAAAAGATGCCGGCCATGGAGAGCGTGATCGAGGACAGCGTCACCCGGTTCGCCTTTCCGGAGCCGGGCCGCCTCGCTCCGCCGATCCTGGCGCTGGACGACGTGACCGTCGGCTACGGCGGCCAGCCCGTGCTGAGCCGCCTGTCGATGAACTTCGGCATGGCGGACCGGATCGCCCTGCTGGGCGCCAACGGCAACGGCAAGTCGACCTTTGCCAAGCTGCTCGCCGGGCGGCTGGAAGCGATGTCTGGCCAGGTTCGCCGCCCTGGCAAGCTGCGTGTCGGCTACTTCGCCCAGCACCAGGAAGCCGAACTGACGCCGTCCGAGACGCCGCTGGACCATATTGGCCGCGCCCTGCCCCAGGCGCCGCCGACGCTGTTGCGGTCCCAACTGGCGCGGTTCGGGCTGGACGCGGACCGGGCGAAAACCCCGGCAGCCAAGCTGTCGGGCGGCGAGCGGGCCCGGCTGCTGCTCGCGCTGGCTACGCGCGACGCGCCGCAATTGCTGATCCTCGACGAACCGACCAACCATCTCGACATCGATGCTTGCGACGCGCTGGTGCGGGCTTTGGGCGAGTTCCAGGGGGCGGTGCTGCTGATCACCCACGACCCGCATCTGGTGGAGTTGGTCGCCGACCAGCTATGGCTGGTGGATGAGGGAACCGTGCAGCCCTACGAGGGCGACATGGATGATTACCGCACCCTGCTGCTGAAGCGGGGCAAGCCGGCGAAGGCCGCGTCTGGGCTTAGCCGGAAGGACGAGCGCCGGATGCGGGCGCAGCAGCGGATGGCGGCAGTGGCGGAGTGACGGTGCCGCGGCAGTCGCCGAAGCCGATGGACACGAAGCCGTCCCGCCGCGCGTGGGCGTGCAGCGCTAGTTCGTCGCCGTCCTCTAGGAAGCGGCGCGTTTGGCCCGATGGCAGCGTGACCGGCGCGCGTCCGCCTTGGGTGATCTCCAGCAGCGAGCCATAACCGTCCGGCGTTGGCGAGGAAATCGTGCCGGTGCCGAATAGGTCGCCGGGCTGCAGGTTGCAGCCGTTGGAGGCGTGGTGGGCGACGAGCTGCGCTGGCGTCCAGTACAGGTGCCGCGCATTGCCGATCGCCAAGCGACAGGGCGCATGACCGGGCGTCCGCAAGGTGACTTCCAGCTCCAGGTCGAGCGCGCCCGCCTGTTGGTCCGCGAGGTCGAGAAGGTGTGGAAGCAACGCCGGGTCGCCGTCCGGCCGAGGCAGCTGGGGACTGCGGAAGGGGGCGAGCGCCTCGGGGGTGACGATCCACGGCGAAACCGTCGTGCAGAAGCTTTTGCCGAGAAACGGCCCAAGTGGCTGGTATTCCCAGCCCTGGATGTCACGCGCCGACCAGTCGTTCAGCAGGCAGTAGCCAGCGATGTGCCCGGCCGCCTCGCCGATCGGGATCGCCGTGCCGAGCGCGTTGCCGGGACCGATCCAGACGCCGAGTTCCAGCTCGAAGTCCAGGTTGCGGGATGGGCCGAAGCTCGGGACGGTGTCGGCGCCCGGCTTGCGTTGGCCATTCGGCCGGCGGACTTCCGCACCCGACGGGCGGATCGACGATGCGCGGCCGTGATAGGCAATCGGGACGTATTTGTAGTTCGGCATCAACGGCGCGTCCGGGCGGAACAGGCGGCCGGTGTTGGTGGCGTGGTGGAGGCCGGCGTAGAAATCGGTGTAGTCGCCGATGTGGGCGGGGAGGTATGTCAGGCAGTCCGCCGCCGGGTGCAGCAGGCCGGGCCGGGGCGGGGCGTTGCCGTCCAGCAGCGCCGAGACTGCCTGGCGCAGGGCCGTTCGCGGGCCGGCGCCCAGGGCGAGGAACGTATTCAACGCCGGGCCGGCGGCGGTTTCGTCCACAAGCCCTTCGGCAGCGGCGGCGCGTAGGTCGAGGATCATGTCGCCGATCGCGATCCCGCCCCGTGGCGCGCCGGCGAGCGGGCTGAACACGCCAAGGGGTAAGTTCTGGATCGGGAACTCGGGGTGTCCGTTGGCGGAGTCGACCCAGCTGCGGCGCGCGGGGTCGTGGGTGACGTCGACCGCGCTCACGGCCGGCTCGGGTCGAAATGCTTCACCAACCCGCTCCAGCAATCGGCGTAGTCCTGCTGCAGTTCGGCCAACCCGGCGGCGTAGGCGGTGACGCGCTGGGCGAAGCGGGTTTCGAACATGAACGCCAGCGTGCCGGCAAGCTTCACCGGGCCGAGCGTCGCCCTGCTGGCGCCCTCGAACGCCTGCGCGTCGGGGCCATGGGGCAGCATGCAGTTGTGCAGGCTAAACCCGCCGGGCACGAAGCCCTGCGGCTTGGCGTCATACACGCCGTAGATCAAACCCATGAATTCACTCATGATGTTCATGTGGTACCAGGGCGGGCGGAAGGTGTTTTCGGCCACCGCCCAGCGCTCCGGAAAAATGACGAAATCCACGTTCGCGGTGCCCGGCGTGTCGGACGGCGCCGTCAGCACGGTGAAGATCGATGGATCGGCGTGGTCGAACAGCAGCGGCCCGACCGGCGAAAACCGGCGCAGGTCATATTTGTACGGCGCGTAGTTGCCATGCCACGCGACCACGTCGAGCGGCGACTGCCCGATCGTCGCGCGCCACAGATTTCCACCCCACTTCACCGTCAGCTCCGAAGGCGTCTCGGTGTCCTCGTAGGCCGCGACCGGCGTCATGAAGTCGCGCGGGTTAGCCAGGCAGTTGGCCCCGATCGGACCCCGCTCCGGCAGCGAGAACGTGCCGCCGTAATTCTCGCAGAGGTAGCCGCGGGCGGGGCCGTCCCGCAGCTCCACCCGCAGCTTCACGCCACGCGGGATGACTACGGCCTCGCCGGGCCCCGCGTCGATCACGCCGAACTCGGTGCAGAACCGCAATCCGCCCTGCTGCAGCACGACCAGCATCTCGCCGTCGGCGTTGTAGAAATACTCGTCCTGCATCGAACGCGTGGCGAGATAGACGTGCGCCGCCATGCCCGCTTGCGCAGCTGCGTCCCCGGCGGTCGTGACCGTCCGCACGCCTTGGACGAACGATAGCGGCTCCAACGGGATCGCGATCGCGTCCCAACGCAGCGGCGCGATCGGCATCTCCCATTCCGTGCACGGAGCGGTCCGCCACAGGCCCGGGTCGGCTTTCGCAAAGCGCCCGAGATGCTGCACCGTCGGCCGGATGCGATACAGCCAAGACCGCTCGTTCGACGCCCGTGGCGCCGTGAACGGCGAGCCGCTCAGCTGCTCGGCGTACAGCCCATAGGCGCACTTCTGCGGCGAATTGCGGCCGACCGGAAGCGCGCCCGGCAGCGCCTCCGTCTCGAAGCCGTTGCCGAAGCCGGTGAGGTAGCGGCACTCGCCGACCGCGGACCGTAGGGTCACGTTCATGGCGCGACCTCGCCGCTGAGTGCCCCGCCATGCTCCAGCGCGCGCCACATTTCCAGGTCGCGTTCGGCAGTCCAGATGCGCGGATGGTCGAGGCCACGCGCCTCGTCGTAGGCGCGGGTGACGTTGAACGGCATGCAGTGCTCGAAGATGACCCAGTGGCCGTAGGCCGGGCGGAGGGCGGCCATCGCCTCGTCGTAGATCGCCTTCAGGTCGCCGCCCCGCGCGACGCCCGCCTTCACGGCGGCAAACAGGTCGGACGTGAACGCATGCGTGCCTTCGATCGCCTCCGCGCACTCCGCAGCGCTGGTCAGGCTGCGGCCGCGGCCCGGCACCAAGCGTTCCGCCCCCAATGCCTGTACCGCCGCGAGCGTGGCGGGCCAATCGGTGAAGTGCGCGTCGCCGCAGTACGGCGTGGCGCCGAACTCCACCACGTCGCCAGAGAAGAGCACCCGTTCCTGCGGCAGCCACACGACGGTGTCCCCGGCGCTGTGCGACCGGCCGATGTGGATAATTTGCACCTCGCGCCGGCCAAGCCAGAGCGTCATGCGCCGGTGGAAGGTGAGCGTCGGCCAAGTCAGCCCGGGGATGCTGTCCCGGCCGCGGAACAGGCGCGGGAAGCGGCCGATCTCGCTGTCCATGTCCTGCTGCCCGCGTTCGGCGATCAGCTCGCGGGTGACGTCGGAGGCGATGACCGGCGCGCCCTCGTAGGCCGACGCGCCCAGCACCCGCACCGCGTGGTAGTGGCTCAGCACCACGTGGCGCACCGGCTTGTCGGTGACGGTCCGGATGCGCGCGATCACGTCCCGCGCCATGGCGGGGGTCGCCTGGGCGTCGACCACCAGCACGCTGTCGTCGCCGACCACCACGCCGGAGTTCGGGTCGCCCTCCGCGGTGTAGCCGTACAGCCCCGGCGCCAGTTCGTCGAACGAGATGGTTTTGTCCTGCAGGTCGTGGGCGGAGGCGAAACCGGACATCGGATGGTCCTTTCAGGTGGGGGTCGCAACGCCGGACCGCGCCGCCGCCATCGCGTCCCGCAGCACGCCGAGGTCGCCGATGTGGTTGGCGAGCAGCAGGATCAGCTTGGCGTTCACCCGCTCGCTGTCGGCGGGCGAGAGGTCACGGTGCATGTCGATCAGCGCCTCGTAGAAATCATCGGGGGCAGCGATGTTGGGAGCGGTGATCAGCACGATGTCGCCCGTGCGATGGCGCGACGGATGCGCGCCGGGTCGAAGCGGCGCCAGCGGGCGCAGACGTGCTGGTCGGGGCGGAACAGATAGGTCGTGCCGGGCTGCGCGTCGAGGCGGCGGGCGAGCAGGCCGGTCGGGTCCTCGACCGCGCCGGGTCTAATCTGCACCACGGCAAGATCGTTCGGCGCGTCTACCGACCCAAACGTGACGGCGGTGAAGCGATCTCCGACGTGGTCCAGGAACCATCCCTCCTGCCCGGCGACCCGCACCGGCGCGTCCGTGCATGGCGCGCCGGGGGGCAGGCCGCCGTCGAATGGGTCCTCGTCCGGCGTGTTCGACGGCGAGTTCGCCAGCACCGACGGCGTCGAGAGCCGGCCGCTGTTCACCAACCGCCGAGCGAAGGCGTGGCTGCGCGCGAGCTCCAGCACGGCGTCCCGGAACACCCGGATGACGGCGCTTTTCGGCGTGATGAAGTCGGTGCTGCGGGTGGAATGGCGGATGTTCTCGTCGGCTGCGAACTCCCGCTCTGCCGCGTAGCTGTCGAGCAGCGCGTCCGGTGCCTGGTCCTGGGCAACGAGGCGCAGCTTCCAGGCAAGATTCTCCGCATCCTGCACGCCGCTATTTGCGCCGCGCGCGCCGAACGGGGACACGCCGTGGGCGGAGTCGCCGGCGAACAGCACCCGGCCGTGGCGGAACCGCTCCATGCGCTGGCACGCGAAGGTGTAAACGCTGACCCATTCCAAGGTGAACGGCGTGTCGGCACCGAGCAGGGCACGCACGCGGGGCAGCACGCGGTCGGGCTGCCGTTCCAGCGCCGGGTCGGCGTCCCAGCCAAGTTGGAAGTCGATGCGCCAGATGTCGTCGGGCTGCTTGTGGAGCAGGACGGACTGGCCCGGGTGGAACGGCGGATCGAACCAGAACAGGCGCTCGTTGGGGAACGGCGCGGTCATGCGAACGTCGGCGATCAGGAAGCGGTCGCGGAAGCTGCGCCCCTTGCTGTCCAGTCCCATCATCGCCCGCACCGGGCTGCGCGCGCCGTCGGCGGCTACGACGTAGTCCGCCAGAAGCGTGTACTCGCCCTCGGGCGTCTCGATCGTCAGCGTGACGCCATCGTCGTCCTGGGCGACACTGGCGACCCGGTTGCGCCAGCGCAGGTCCAGCGCCGGCAATGCCCGGGCGCGGTCGAGCAGGAACGCCTCGACGTAGTACTGCTGAAGGTTGATGAACGCCGGGCGGTGATGCCCGTCCTCCGGCTGCAAGTCGAAGCGGTAGGCGAGGTCGTTTTGCACGAACACCCGGCCGACCTGCCAACTGACGCCTTTGTCGACCATCCGCTCGCCGCAGCCGAGCCGGTCGAAAATCTCCAAGGTGCGCTTGGCAAAGCAGATCGCGCGCGACCCGGTCGCCAACGCGCCGTCATCGTCCAGCACCACCACGTCCTGGCCCGACTGCGCCAAATCGACCGCGACCGACAATCCGACTGGTCCCGCGCCAACAACAATCACCTTGTGACGCACGCGGCAAACCGAGTCCTGGTCGGGCGACCGGACGTAAGCGAAGCTGGAAACGGCTGCGTCCAAGGCCCACTCCCGCATCCTGCACGACATGCTAGCCGCGGCGGGCAGCGTCCGGCAATGATGCGGCACGTTGAACGAAGGGACGCCAGGATGCAGCGACGCGACATATTGGCCGGAGTCGCCGGCGCGACGCTCACCGCCGCCCTGCCCCGGCCGGCAATCGCCCAGGGCTCGCGCACGCTGAAATTCATCCCCGAAGGCAACCTCGCCAACCCCGACCCGATCTGGACCACCACGACGGTCGCCCGCAACCACGGCTTCATGATCTACGACACGCTGTTCGGCGTCGACGAAGCGCTGCGGCCGCAGCTGCAGATGTGCGACGGGTACGAGTTGTCCGACGACAAGCTGACCTGGCGGTTTCGGCTGCGCGACGGCCTGATGTTCCACGACGGCGCGCCGGTGCGGGGCGTGGATTGCGTCGCCTCCCTCGCGCGCTGGATGAAGCGGGACGGTTTCGGCCAGCGCATCGCCGCGGTGCTGGAGGGAATGCGCGCGCCGGACGACCGCAGCTTCGAGGTGCGGCTGCGGCAGCCGTTCCCGCTGCTGGTCGCGGCCCTGGCTAAACCGGCCGCCAACGTCTGCTTCATCATGCCGGAGCGGGTGGCGCAGACCGACGCCTTCACGCAGATTACCGACTTCACCGGCTCGGGGCCGTTCCGCTTCCTGCGCGGGGAATGGGCGCCCGGTGCGCTGGCAGCCTATGCACGGTTCGACAAGTATGCCCCGCGCCAGTCGCCGCCCAGCTTCACCGCGGGCGGCAAGATCGCCCAGTTCGACCGGATCGAGTGGAACATCATCCCCGACCCGGCGACCGCTTCCGCCGCCCTGCAGAACGCCGAGGTTGATTGGTGGCAGTACCCGCTGTTCGACCTGCTGCCGCAGTTGCGCCAGGCGCGCGGCGTCAAGATCGAAAATCCCGACCACATTGGCAACGTCGAGGTGCTGCGGTTCAACAGCCTGCAGCCGCCGTTCGACAATTTGAAGCTGCGGCGGGCCGTGATGGCGGTGGTGAACCAGAAAGACTACATGGAGGCCGCATTCGGTGACGAGACGGCGCTGTACCGCACCGATGTCGGCGTGTTCACCCCGGGGTCGGCCGCCGCGACCGATATCGGCCTCGCCGCGCTGACCGGTCCGCGCGACATGGCAGCGGCCAAGCGCCTGGTCGCGGAAAGCGGGTACAAGGGCGAGAAGACCGTCATCATCTCGCCGACCGACTACCCATGGCTGCAGGCGTTCTGCCAGGTCACCCGCGAGTTGCTGGTGAATTTGGGGCTGAACGTCGAATACGTCTCGACCGATTGGGGCACGGTGGTGCAGCGCCGGGCGAGCCGCGAACCGGTGGAGAAAGGCGGCTGGAGCGTCTTCTGCACGGGATGGGAGGGGCTGAACCTGGCCGATCCAGGCGGCCACTATCCGATCCTGGGCAACGGCCAGCAGGCCTGGTTCGGCTGGCCCACCAGTCCGCGCATCGAGCAGCTCCGCACCGATTGGTTCCAGGCGCCCGATGCGGCGGCGCAGAAGCGGGCGACCGACGCGATCCAGCTGGCAGTGTGGGACGAGGCGCCGTACGTGCCGCTGGGCGAGTTCTTTCAGCCGATCGCCGTTCGCAACAACATCGCGGGCGTTCTCGCCAGCCCATTCCCGATCTTTTGGAACGTGCGCAAATCGTAGCGAGAGGAACTATTGTTCGAGGGCATAGCGGATCGCGAGCGACAGCGATGCCTGCGACTGCGGCATGCTAGCTGGGAAGGCGGGCACACGCTGGCCGGCCAGCATGTCGCGAACCGAATTGTCGAGCACGGGAGAACCGGAACTGCGGGTGATGGTCACGTCCAGCACCCGCCCGTCATGCTCGGCGATGAACGAAACGCCCACCACGCCCTCGACCCCGCGCATCCGCGCTGCCTCGGGGTAGCGCTTGTGTGCCGCGAGCCAGGCGTTGAGCGCGCCGCGCCATCCCGAGTCGATGCTTGCCGGCGTGGGCGCCGGAGCCGGGGCGGCAGGTTCGGCGCGAGGACTCGGGGAGGGTTCGGAGGGATGGGGCCGCAACGTCGCCGTTCGCGCCGGCGCTGCCGGCCGCGGCACATGTTGGGCCGGAACCGGCGTGACCACTGGCGCCATGACCTCGGGCGTTCGAGGAACGACCTCGGGGGTTGGAACGGCCTCGGGCTTTGGAACAGCGAGCGGTTCGGGGAGCGGGACAGGCTGCTCCTGCTCGACGGCCGGTGCGGGCGACTGTGGTTCGGGCACCGATTGCGGGGGTGTTTCCATAGCGGCCGGCGCCGGGTCAAACACCATTTCGAGGACGTCCGGTTCGGGCCGTGGCGCAATCGCACGGACCCCGAGTGACACGAGTGCGAGCGCGAATGTCGCATGCAACAGGCCGGAGGCGGCCAGCGCCGGGGTGCGAGACCGTCCGGGCGAACCGCTTGCCGTCCAGCGCCGGGCATCGATCGTCAGCGCCGGCAATCGTTCTGGGCGAAGCTCAGCCGGTCGATTGACCCTCATGGCGGCGCAGCAGTCAGCTCAATGGCATTGCAGGTTCACCTCGGCCTGCGCGCGGCGGAGGTTTTCGGTCTCCTCCTTGGCGACGGGCGTGTCGCGGAACATCGCCTCGCGGCCGCCCAAGCCGCCCTGCTGCATGCGCAGGATGGTGTCGGCCCGCTCGTAGTCGTCGTAGGGCAGCATGTCGGCGATCACGTCGATGCCGCACGCGCAACGGTCGAGCGCCTCGCGCTTGAAACCGTTGGAGGCTAGGCAGCCGATCACGTAGTCGGCGCGGGCCGCGGTCGGGTAGTCGTGCGCGGGATGCCGCTGCTGCTGCGCCCCCGCGGCCGTGGCGAACGCCAACAGGGGCAGCGCTGCGAGAAGGGCACGGATCAAGGCTCTACTCCTTGGAAGGTGATGCGTTCGGCCACGGCTGGGATGTTCTGTTCATCATTGCCGGGCATTTCGATGCGTATTTCGGCGATCGTTCCCGGAACCTTGTCGGAGAGCACGAACAAATAGGCTTTGCTCTGGACGGTCGGCAGATGCTCCAGCCTCGAATCGTTGGCGAACGGATGCACCGACAGCAGCTTCACCGGGATGGCCTTGCCGTCGAGCGTGAATTCGCTGTCCACGATCGTCGCGCGGTCAACGAAGGATTGCCGGATCTCGTTGCGGAAATAGGTGGCGGACACGCCCAGCGTCGCCTTCATTTCAAGCACATCCCGCTCCAGCACGAGCATCAGCAGCGGGTTGCCGCGAAAGTTGTCGAGCTCGGGATAGGAGACCCGGCGCTCCCCGGTCAGGAAATCGAAGCTCAAATCCTTGGTGCCGTCGGCATGCAGGCCGCGAACGTGCAGCGCAACCTTGTCGGTGAATCCTCCCGGCCCGTCGCGAACGATCTTGTAATCCAGGGTTTCGACTTGGCCCACGTTTTGCAGGTGTGGTGTCTCGAACAGCGCAACCTGCGCCGGGCTCAAGGGGCGTTGATCCTCCGGCGCAGCATCGTCCGCAGATGCTGCGCCGGCGCACGCAACTATGGTGCCCAGCGCGGCGATGAGGCAGAGGCGCTGACGCCGGCCTATTTTCAGAAGGGTGGCCATGATCGAATTAGTCCTTGTGTATTGCCTTTCGGACACGCCAAACCGCTGCGTGGAACGGCGCGAGCCGATGGGACTGAACGCCAGTGCGGTCGAGTGCACGATGAGCGCTCAAAAGCAGGCACTGGAGTACGTCGAGGCGCACCCAAAGTATCGGTTGACGTCGTGGCGCTGCGAGGTGGACAGGCCGCAACAGCAGCCTGCCTGACGCGACGGCGCCCGCGGTGGATCAATAAACCACCACGCTGCGGATGCTCTCGCCGCGGGTCATCAGGTCGAACGCGTCGTTGATTTTATCCAGCGGCATCACGTGGGTGATCAAGTCGTCGATGTTGATCTTGCCCTCCATGTACCAGTCCACGATGTGCGGCACATCCGTGCGTCCACGCGCGCCACCGAAGGCGCTGCCCTGCCACACGCGGCCCGTCACCAGTTGAAACGGCCTTGTGCTGATCTCCTTCCCGGCGCCGGCGACGCCGATGATCGTGCTCTTGCCCCAGCCCTTGTGCGCGCACTCCAACGCTTGGCGCATCAGGGTCGGGTTGCCGACGCACTCGAAGCTGTGGTCGGCGCCGCCATCCGTCAGATCGACCAGGTGGGCCACCATGTCGCCGGTGACCTCTTTGGGGTTGACGAAGTGGGTCATGCCGAACTTTTCGGCCAGTTCCTTGCGGCCCGGATTGATGTCCACGCCGATGATCTTGTCGGCCCCCGCCAGGCGCGCGCCCTGCACGACGTTCAGGCCGATGCCGCCGAGGCCGAACACCACCACGTTGTCGCCGACCTGCACCTTGGCGGTGTAGATCACCGCGCCGACGCCGGTGGTGACGCCGCAGCCGATGTAGCAGATCTTCTCGAATGGGGCATCTTCGCGGACCTTCGCCAACGCGATCTCAGGCAGCACGCTGAAATTGGCGAAGGTGGAGCAACCCATGTAATGCAGCAACGGCTTGCCCTGGAAGCTGAATCGGCTGGTGCCGTCGGGCATTAGGCCGCGGCCCTGGGTGATGCGGATTTTCTGGCAAAGATTGGTTTTGCGGCTAAGGCAGTAATCGCACTCCCGGCACTCCGGCGTGTATAACGGAATGACGTGGTCGCCCTTCTTGAGGCTGTGCACGCCGGGTCCCACGTCGACGACGATCCCGGCGCCTTCATGGCCCAGGATGACGGGGAACATGCCCTCAGGGTCGTCCCCGGACAGGGTGAACTTGTCGGTGTGGCAGATACCGGTCGCTTTCATTTCGACCAGCACCTCGCCTTCTTTTGGGCCTTCGAGTTGCACAGTCTCGATACTGAGCGGTTGGCCTGCAGCGAAGGCGACGGCAGCGCGGACGTCCAACGGTAGTCTCCCGAGAAGATTCTGGGACGTGAGACTACTCGACCGTGCTTATACGTCCACCCCCTCGGGCGTCAGTCAGTTATACTGGCCTTTATGTTGCAGTGCACAAACGTAAGGAGAAATATCTTTCGTTTCCCTTCAGTTCGGTAGTGGGTCAGTTTGAGTTTTTTGCCAGTGAGAAACTTAGAGATATCAATGCGTTCAAATGTCTCTAATTCGATACTGAGACACTACCTTCAGTTCCGCCCCCTTGTGGAGTTTCGGTATCGCTGCATATGCTGCGCTCATGGGCGTTCAGGCAATGGATTGCTGCATACCTGAATGTTTATCGCGTATTATATTGCTTCTAGATGACAGCCTGGCTGCAACGATCAGCCTTTAACGGAGGGAGTTCACGTGAGAATATCCAAACTATCCTTGCTTGCCTGTACTGCAATGCTCGGGCTCGGTGGGGTAGCGACACTCCGGCCGGCTGCCGCCAACGAAGAACTGTTGAAGTTGCAGACAGACTCGAACCAGTGGGTCATGCCGGCTGGCAACTACGCTAGCCAGCGTTACAGCCCGCTGAACCAGATCAATGCGACCAACGTGGCGAAGATGCACCCGGTGTGGTCGTTCTCCACAGGCGTGCTGCGCGGGCACGAGGGCGGACCGCTGGTCATTGGCAACACGATGTACGTGCACACCCCGTTCCCCAACAACGTCTTCGCGCTCGACCTGAACGACAACGGCAAGGTCATCTGGAAGTACGAGCCGCACCAGGATCCAAGCGTCATCGCCGTGATGTGCTGCGACACCGTCAGCCGCGGCGTCGCCTATGGCGACGGCAAGATCATCCTGAACCAGGCCGATGCGACGGTGGTGGCGCTGGACGCCAAGACCGGCAAGGAGCTGTGGCACGTCAAGAACGGCGACCCGGCCAAGGGCGAGACCATGACCATGGCGCCCATGATCGTGAAGGATAAGGTGTATGTCGGCATCAGCGGTGGCGAGTTCGGCACCCAGGGCCGCCTGACTGCGTACAACCTGAAGGATGGCTCGCAGGCCTGGAACGCCTTCTCGGTCGGCCCTGACGACCAGCTGCTCGTCGACCCGGAAAAGACCATGGCGATGGGTAAGCCGATCGGCGCCAATTCGTCGCTGTCGAGTTGGCAGGGCGACCAGTGGAAGACCGGCGGCGGTTCGACCTGGGGCTGGTACTCGTATGACTCGGCCACCAACCTGATCTATTACGGGACCGGCAACCCGAGCACCTGGAACCCGGTGCAGCGCCCGGGCGACAACAAGTGGTCGATGACCATCTTCGCGCGTGATGCCGACACCGGCATGGCGAAGTGGGTCTACCAGATGACCCCGCACGACGAGTGGGACTACGACGGCATCAACGAGATGATCCTGGCCGACATTCCCGTGAAGGGCGTGATGACCAAGGCGCTCGTGCACTTCGACCGTAATGGGTTCGCCTACACCCTGAACCGCGAGACCGGCGAGTTGCTGGTGGCCGAGAAGTTCGACCCGGCGGTCAACTGGGCGACCCACGTCGACATGAAGACCGGCCGGCCGGACGTGGTGCCTCAGTACAGCACGCAGCACAATGGCGAGGACAAGAACAGCCGCAACGTTTGTCCGGCCGCACTTGGCTCCAAAGACCAGCAGCCATCGGCGTTCTCGCCGGTGACGAAGATGTTCTATGTGCCGACGAACCACGTCTGCATGGACTACGAGCCGTTCAAGGTGTCCTACACCGCGGGCCAGCCTTACGTGGGTGCAACGCTGTCGATGTATCCGCCGAAGGGTGACACCAACCTGGGCAACTTCATCGCCTACGACGCCGGCACCGGCAAGATCGTCTGGTCCGATCCGGAGCCGTTCTCGGTGTGGTCGGGCGCGCTCGCAACCGCCGGCGACGTGGTGTTCTACGGCACGCTCGAAGGCTACATCAAGGGCGTCGACTCCAAGACGGGCAAGGAGCTTTACCGCTACAAGACCCCGTCCGGGATCATCGGCAACATCAACACCTACACCCATAACGGCAAGCAGTACATCGCCGTCCTGTCGGGTGTCGGCGGTTGGGCGGGCATCGGCATGGCGGCCGGGCTTGCCAACGACACCGACGGCCTCGGCGCGGTCGGCGCCTACAAGCAGCTCTCCAACTACACCCAGTTGGGCGGCGTGCTGACGGTGTTCGGCCTCGATTGAAGCTACTCACGATCTCCGGCCGCGCAACGCGCGGCCGGAGCACTTCTGGAGATGTCCATCAATGATGCGTAACGGATCGATTATAGCGCTATCTGTGGCACTTTGTGCTGTTTTCGTCGTCGGAGGCGTTGCCCTGTCCAATTCCGCCAAGGCCGAGAACGACCCGGTTTATGTCATTCAGAACGGGTTGGTGGATCAGAACACGTTCAATGGCTACCGCCGCTATGGCGAGTCGTGCATGCGTTGCCACGGCCCGGACGGAGCCGGCAGCTCATACGCGCCAAACTTGACAGACTCGCTCAAGCACTTGAGCTACGACGAATTCGTCAATACCGTCGTCAATGGCCGGCAGAACGTCACGAAGACGCAAAACAACGTTATGCCTTCCTTCGGCACGACAGAGGACGTCGTCAGCTACATGGACGACATCTATGGCTACCTGAAAGCCCGCTCGGACGACAAGCTCCCGCGCGGACGGCCGAAGCGGATTGGAAGTGACAGCTAGCCTCATCCGGGCGGCGCTTTGCTGTGCGTTGGCCTTGGCTTCCAGCTCTGCTTGGGCGCAGCGCGCCGAACTGATCTCCCAGACCGAGCTTCGGGTCTGCGCCGACCCGCACAATTTGCCGTTCTCCAGCGAAGCACGCGACGGGTTCGAGAACCGTATCGCGGACTTGGTCGGCGCCGACTTGAAGTTGCCCGTCAGCTACGTGTGGTTTCCCCAGGTGATCGGTTTCGTGCGCAACACGCTCCGCGCGCGCGAATGCGACCTAGTCATGGGCGCGGTGTCGGGCGACGGCATCATGGACAACACCAACCCCTACTATCATACCGGCTACATGATCGTGACCCGGAAGGCCGATGGGATCAGCGCAACGTCGATCGGCGATCCGGTCTTGGCCGACAAGCGCATTGGGCTGGTCGCCGCTACGCCGCCGACCGACTTGGCTCTGCGGCATAACCTGATGCCACACGTCCGCGCCTACTCCTTGGCCGTCGACACCCGGGTCGGCAACCCGGCGCGCGCGATGCTGCAGGATTTGGCGGACAAGGTGATCGACGTCGCCCTCGTGTGGGGGCCGGTCGCGGGTTATGCGATCAAGCACGACGGCTTGCCGTTGAGCGCTGCATTTATCGTGCCCGAGCCGGACGCCCCACGCCTGGATTACCGTATCGCCATGGGTGTGCGCGCGAACGAGCCGGAGTGGCGGCGGCGGATCAATCAGGCCATTGCCCGGCATCAGACGGAAATTACCAAAATCCTGACCGATTACGGCGTTCCGTTGCTGGACGAGCAGAACCAGGCGGTCTCGTCCATTCCGTGATCCGCGCCACGCTGCTTGCCGGGTTTTGCCTCGCGTTCGTCGCCGTTGCGTCGGCGGCCGTGCCTGAACCGGACGGGTTCAAGCTCGATGAATATCGCGGTGCGGTTCCCGGCACCGTGGCCGGTGCAACTGTGGTCCACGCCAAGCAAATCCAAGAATTGCAGCGTCAAGGCGGCGTCGTGCTGATCGACGTGCTCGCGGCGCCGAGGCGGCCGGCCGGGATGCTTCCCGATGCGCCTTGGCTGCCGACCGCTCATCGCGACGTGCCCGGCAGCCTGTGGTGGCCCGACATCGGACGCGGCGCGATCTCACCCGAACTCGACCGCCACCTGCGGACGCGGCTGGCTGAGATCGTGGCGGCCCGTCCCGGCAGCCTGATCGTGTTCTATTGCAAGGCGGACTGCTGGCTGAGCTGGAATGCGGCCAAGCGCGCGGCCCAGTACGGCGTCAAGGCTGGTTGGTTTCCCGAGGGCGCCGACGGTTGGGAGGCTGACGGCCTGCCTATGCAGGACGCCACGCCCGAGTTCCTGGACTGAGCGGCTAATCCGCTGTCCACGTCTCGGCTCACAGCGTGGTCGGCTGGTTGTGCCCGGTCGGGACCACGCCATGCAGCCAAAGCGGCCAGATATGCGCTTCCGACCCGAAAAATAGCGGCAGCACCGGCAATTGCTCGGCGTATAGGCGCTGCATGTCGGCCCAAACCGACGCCTGCTTAGCAGGATCGAGTTCGCGCTCCATGGCGTCGATGTCCGCGTCCATGCGGGAATCGCGATACCCGGTGTAGTCTGTGCCGCCCCAGTTGTTGGCGGCAGACGGAATTTGCGTGCTGTACAGGACTTGCCGTGGCGAACCGCCGACGGAGTTGCTCCAGCCGAACATCGCCAGTCCGGTGAAGCTGCGGCGCTTCAGCGTCTCGCCGAACAGGGTGCGCGGCGGCTCGTTGCGGATGATGGTTTCCACGCCGATCGCGCGCCACTGGGATTGCATGACTTGCTGCTGCAATTCCCGCACGCGAACGCCGGCGCTTGTGGCGAAGGTCAACGACAGGCGCTGCCCGGCGGCGTTGCGGCAGATGCCGTCCTCGCCGGGAGTCCACCCGGCGTCGCGCAGCAGCGCCCGTGCGGCGGCCGAGTCATAACGGTAGGCGGGAACGTCCGGCGTGTAGGCGGCTTCCAGCGGGCTGACGAAGCTGTTGGCGACGGGGACGCGGCCGCCCATCAACCGGTCGACGATGCTTTGCCGGTCGATTCCCATCAGCAGCGCGCGGCGCACGCGGACGTCGGCCAGGATCGGATTGTCGAGCTGCAAGTCGATATGCTGGTAGCTGAGGTTCGGCTTGTAGGCGTAGGCGAAGCGGTCCGGGTATTGCTTCTGGACATTGAGCACCTGGTCCAGGGTGAGGCCGACGCCCTCGCCCGGGACCATGTCGATGTCGCCGCTGAGCAGGTTGGCCTGCAGCGCCGCCGTGTTGCCGATGGTCTTGATGACGATCTGCCGGAAGGCGGGAGCGACGCCGTGCCAGGCCGGATTGGAGATCAGCACGATCTGCGCGCCGGACTCGTATTGGCTGACGAGGTAGGGGCCGTTGTACAGCCCTGGTGTGGTGGGCGCACGATTGTAGGCGCTCTGGCGGAGGTAGTCGCCGGGCGCGCGGGCGGTGTCGAACACGGGCTGTTCCAGGTGCGCTGGCAGCAACTCGCCCCATTGGTTGTACTGGTAGGTCGGCTGCGTCAGGTGGACGATCGCCGTCAGCTCGTCGGGCACGTCGACGCGGGACACCTTGGTCCAGGTGTCGCTGTTGGCGAAGCCACTGGCCGGGTCGCGGCCGACACGGGCGGTGAAAGCGAGGTCGGCGGCCCCGAGCGGCGCGCCGTCGCCCCAGGTCAACCCGGGTTTGAAATGGAGGGTGACGGCCATCCCATCGCCCTCGCGCACCGCCCCGCCATTCGCGACGGTCGGAATTTCGGTGCACAGCAGGCAAACCAGCCGCCAGTTGCTGTCGAACGCGGTCACCGGACGGTCTGCGAAGCCGAGCACATAGAACTTGATCACATCGGGGGCGATGCTGGGGTGCAAGGTCGAGGGAAAGGACGCCACGCCGATGGTCAGCGTATCGTGCCGCGGCCCCGCCAGCGCCGGCGAAGCGGCGGCCATCAGGGTCGCAACCGAGCAGACGATCAACGGCGCCAGTTTTCGGCCCACAGGCTGCTGAAATCGGCGTGCCCGGTCGGCACATAGCCCTGCAGCCATTTCGGCACGACATGCGCCTCCGCCCGAAAGAACAGCGGTAGCGCGGGGAGCTGCTCGGCGTAGATACGCTGCATGTCGGCCCAGATGAGCTTCTGCTTGGCCGGGTCCAGTTCGGTCTCGGCGGCGGCGATGTCGGCGTTCATCTTGGGATCGCTGAACCCGATGTAGTTGGAGCCTCCGTAATTGTTGGCGGCCGTCGGAATTTGCGAGCTGGCCAGCGTGCGCAGCGGGGTTTCGGTGACGTTGCTGCTCCAGGCGTACATTTCGAGTCCGGTATACTGCCGCTTCTTTAAGGTTTCGCCGAACAGCGTGCGCGCCGGCTCGTTTTTGATGGTCGCCTCGACGCCGGCGGCTTTCCAGTTGCTCTGCAGCACCTGCTCCTGCAGTTCCCGCAGGCGGTTGCCCGAGGTGGTGCCGATCTCGATCGAGAACCGCTCGCCCTTGTCGTTGCGCAGCACGCCGTCGGCGCCGGGTTTCCAGCCCGCGGCGGCGAACAGGGCCTTGGCGCCCGCCAAGTCGAACGTCACCACCGGGACGGACGGGTCGTAATTCGGGCTGAGCGGGTTGACCCAGCTGGCCGCCATCGGCTGCTTGCCCTGGAACAGGCGGTCCACCAGCGTTTGCCGGTCGATCGCCATCAGCAGCGCCCGGCGCACCCGCACATCGGCCAGCAGCGGGTTTTCCTTCTTCATGTCGACATGCTCGAAGTTCAGGCTCGGCTTGAAGATGTAGATGAACTCATCCGGATGCTGCTTTTGCAACGCCACGACCTGGTCGATCGTCAGGCCGACGCCCTCGCCCGCGACCATGTCGACGTCGCCGCTGAGCAGGTTGGCCTGCAAGGCCGCGGTGTTCTCGATATGGCGCAGCACGATGTGCTTGAAGCCGGGCTTGACGCCGGGCCAGTGCGGGTTCGGCTCCAGCACGATCTGCGAGCCGCTCTCGTACCGGGTGATCATGTAGGGACCGTTGTACAGCCCCGGCGTGGTTGGCGCGCGGTTGTAGGCGGTGCTCTTGAGGTACTCGGCGGGCCCGGCGCCCTCGGCAGCCGCCCGCGCCTCGATGTGCTCGGGCAGGATCTGGTCCCACTGGTTGTACGACGGCGTCACCTTGGGCAAGTGCAGCACCGCCGTCCTGTCGTCCACGACATCGACGCTGCTCGCACGCGACCACGGGTCCGGGTTGGAGAAACCCGCCGCCGGGTCATGCCCCAGCTTCCAAGTGAAAGCGATATCGCGCGCGGTGACCGGCTCGCCGTCGCCCCATTCGAGTCCCGGCTTCAGCGTCAACGTCACGGCCATGCCGCGCGTGCCGTCCGGACCGTCCTCGTACTTGGCCAAGCCGTTCTCAAGCGTCGGCAACTCGGTGCACAGCAGGCAGGTGTTCTTCCACCCCGCATCGAACGCGGTGATCTCCCGCAGGCCGAAGAACGTCACGTAGGTCTTGACCACCTCCGGATCGATGCTCGGGTGCAGGCTGGACGGAAATTGCGCGATGCCGATGACGAGGTCGTCCCCTTTGGCCTGCGCCGGAACGGCCGGCCTAAGTGCCGCCAGGAACGCCGCGAAAGCCACGATCGATGTCATGCGCATGTGCCGGTTCCGATGCTGCAGCAGGCTCAACTGACGTGCTTGGCGATGTCGGCGGCCATGGCGCCGCCGTCCTCGTCGGCACGGAGGGGGGCCACGAACGCGCCGTCCGGTCCCATCAGGTACAGCACCGAGCTGTGGTCCATGCTGTAGTCGTTCGGCCCCGGCCCGGTGTCGTGCCGGGCATAATAGACCCGGTACTGCTGCGCCACCGCCTTGATCTGCTCGGGCGTGCCGGTCAGCCCTTCTAGGCGCGGCGAGAAGGCGGCGGTGTATTGGCGCACCACGTCCGGCGTGTCGCGCGCCGGGTCGACGGTGATGAACAGCGGCTGCACGCGCGCCGCCTGGGGACCGAGCTTGTCCATTGCCGACGCCATCTCGCTCAGCGTCGTCGGGCAGACGTCCGGACAGGTCGTGTAACCGAAATAGACCAGCATGTAGCGCCCACGGAAATCGCGGTCGGTGACGGGCTTGCCGTCCGGGCCGGCCAAGGTGAACGGCCCGCCGATGCCGGGCGGGGCGGGGCCTGTGCCGCCATCCCACAGCACGGCGCCCGCCCCCACTAGCAGGACCGCCGCGACTGCAAGGCCAGCGATCGCAAGATGTGATGGACGAGGCTTGGGCATGGTATCCCTCCGCTACGCCATATGGGGCGCCAGGCGGAGGGCGGTCTGCACGAGTGCCCCATCGGGGCGGGTGAGCTCGCCGATGATGGTGAAGTGGTTCAGCCCGGGAAGGTTCAGGTCCTCGCCGACGGCGTCCACCGGCCGGCGGTGCGCGTGCACGGCTTGGCTGTCGTTCACCAGGGCAATCAGCTCGTCGCCGCCGTATGCGACCGACATCGGCTTGGCGACCGGGGCCAAGCGCCGCGGGGACAGGGTGGCGATCTCGTCCTCCGTCAGCCGCAGCTTCTCGTTCAGGTACGTGTCGCGAATCGGCCCCAGCTCGAACAGGCCCGAGATCGCCAACCCCACCCGCACCAGGGGATGGGACAGCGCCATGGCCGCCAGATGCCCGCCCGCCGACCAGCCCGACAGCAGCACGGGCCCGGCGATGCCGTGCGCCCTGTTCTCTCGCTGCAGCCAATCGAGCGCGGCGCTGATCTCGCCGACGATTTGCGCCAGGCTTGCCTCGGGCGTGAGCGTGTAGCCCGGCAGCGCCACCGACCAGCCATGCGCCGCGACCCCAGTCGCGACGACTGCATTTTCCTCCCGGGCGCCGCGCTGCCAGTAGCCGCCGTGGATGAATACGAAGCACGGCGCGGCCGGATCGGCGGCGGGGAACAGGTCCCACTTGGTCCGCTCGCCGGGTCCGTACGGCAAATCCAGGTGTCCCGGATGCGCCGCGCGATACGCCGCCGACCCGGCGATCCGGGCGGCGGTCAATGCGGCGCTGTCGGGCACCGCTGCGATGTTGTTGTAGGCGGCGTCGCGCTCGGCTTGGGTCATGGCGGGCTCCTGTCGGGGGCGGTTTCGGCGAAGGCAGCCCACCCGTTGGCGCGCAGGCTGCAAGCTGGGCAAACGCCGCAGCCGAAACCCCAGGGATGGCAGTGGATGCGGTCGCCAAGGTAGCAGGTATGCGTCTCGGCCACGATCAGGTCGACCAGGGCGTCGCCGCCGAGACGCTGCGCCAGCGCCCAGGTTGCCGCCTTGTCGCGCCACATTAGCGGCGTATGGAGCACCATTCGGCGGTCGAGCCCCAGCGACAGCGCGACCTGCATCGCTTTCACCGTGTCGTCGCGGCAGTCGGGATAGCCGGAATAATCCGTCTCGCACATGCCGCCGACCAGGTGCCGGATGCCGCGACGATAGGCGAGGGCGGCGGCGTAGGTGAAGAACAGCAGGTTGCGGCCGGGCACGAAGGTGTTCGGCAAGCCGCTGGCCGAAAGCGCGATGGCGACGTCCCGGGTCAGGGCGGTGTCGGCAAGGGCCGCAAGCGTCGGCATCGGCAGCACATGGTCGTCGCCGAGCCGGGCCGCCCAAAGCGGAAAAGACCGGGCGAGCCCATCGCGAACCACGGAGCGGCAGTCCAGCTCCACCCGGTGACGCTGTCCGTAGTCGAAGCCGATCGTCTCCACCCGGGCATAGCGGTCCAGCGCCCAGGCCAGGCACGTCGCGCTGTCCTGGCCGCCGCTGAACAGCACGAGGGCGCTGGTGTCGGGAGAAGGTTCCACGGCGCAGCGATGTAGCAAACCCGCGCGGCGGTGGCGAATTCGAACCCGCGCCGATCTGCCGCATGTCGGCGGGACGAGCCGCTGGCCAGATCGGCCGCTGTCGCCCTAGTCTTGGGAAATTTGGGAGCCTTCCCCATGGCCGATCGGCTGATCAACCGTCGCGACCTCGACTTCATGCTGCACGAGTGGCTGCAGCTCGACCACCTGCTCCGGCGCCCGGCCTATGCCGAGCACACGCGCGAAACCGTGGACGCCGTGCTCGACACCAGCGAGCAGCTCGCCGCCAGCCTGTTCCTGCCCCATTACAAGAAAGCCGACCGGGAGGAGCCGCAACTGACTGCCGACGGCGTGACGGTGCTGCCCGAGATCAGGCCCGCGTTGGCCGCGTATGCCGAGGCCGGGCTGATCGCCGCCGCGTTCGACGCCGAGGATGGCGGGCTGCAGCTGCCGCAGGTCGTGCATTCCGCGGCGATGGGCCTGTTCATGGCCGCCAATACCGCGACCGCCGGATATGTCATGCTCACGACCGCCAACGCCCGGCTGCTGATGACCCACGGCACGGCGGCACAGAAGGCGGCGTTCGCGCAGCCGCAGGTCGACGGCGACGCGCTGGGCACGATGTGCCTGTCCGAACCGCAGGCTGGCTCCTCGCTGTCCGACATCAAAACGCGAGCCGTGCTCGACGGCGGAGACGAGTTGGGACAGCGGTTCCGGCTGTTCGGCAACAAGATGTGGATTTCGGGCGGCGACCACGATATCACGCCGAACATCGTGCACCTCGTGCTGGCAAAGGCGCCGGGGCCGGACGGGCGGCTGATCCCGGGCACCAAGGGCATTTCGTTGTTCGCGGTGCCGAAGCTGCTTCCGGATGGCGAGCGGAACGACGTCGTGGTCGCCGGGCTGAACCACAAGATGGGGTTCCGCGGCACTGCGAATTGCCTGCTGAACTTCGGCGAGGGCACGCGCCACCGGCCCGGCGATGCGGCCGGCGCGGTCGGCTGGCTGGTCGGCGAGGTCGGCCAGGGACTGCCAATCATGTTCCAGATGATGAACGAGGCGCGGATCGGCGTCGGCCTCGGCGCCGCCGTGCTGGGCTACCGCGGCTACCTGCTGTCGCTCGACTACGCCCGGCAACGCTCCCAGGGCCGCCCCGTCGCCAACAAGAACCCGGCCGCCCCGCAGGTGCCGATCATTGACCACCCGGACGTGCGCCGGATGCTGCTGGCGCAGAAGGCCTACGCCGAGGGCGCATTGGCCCTGGTGCTGTACTGCGCCCGGCTGGTCGACGAGCACAAGACGGCGGAAACTGAGGCCGAGCGCGACGCTGCCGGGCACCTGCTCGGATTGCTGACCCCGATCGCCAAAACCTGGCCGTCGGAGTTCGCCCTGGCCGCCAACGACCTCGCGATCCAGGTGCATGGCGGCTACGGCTACACGCGCGACTTCGACGTGGAGCAGCTGTATCGCGACAATCGGCTGAACCCGATCCACGAGGGCACGACCGGCATCCAGGCGCTCGACTTGCTGGGCCGCAAAATCCTGCGCGATGGCGGCGCGGCGATGGCGCTGCTGCGGTCCCGTGTCGATGCCACAGCTGCGGCCGTCCCTCGTGAGTTCGCCGTCCATGCGCGGGCGCTCGGCGTCGCGTGGGACGGCGTGGCTGCAACCGTCGGCCAGTTGGGCGCGCTGAACGACGGCCGGGCGCTCGACAACGCGACGCCTTTCCTGTCGGCATTCGGCCACGCCGTAGTGGGCTGGCTGTGGCTGGACCAGGTGGTTGCGGCAGGCGGCAATGACCCGTTCCACGTCGGCAAGCGGCAGGCCTGCCGTTGGTTCTTCGAGTTCGAGATGCCGAAGGTGGCCATGCACCTTGCCTTGGTTGCCTCGCTGACCGACGTGGCGTCCGCCATGCCCGAGATGGCGTTCTAGCCGTGGCGTCCCCCTCCGCCCCGCCCGGCGGGCGAGGGGTGCAATCCATCGAGACAGGTGGACGGCTGTTGAGTGTGCTGGCCGCGCAGGCCGAGTCGATGATGCTGCGCGACCTAGCCGCCGCGGCGGGTTTGGCGCCGGCGCAGGCGCACGCCTACCTAGTCAGCCTGCGCAAGATCGGCCTAGTCGAGCGCGCCCCGGCCAGCGCCCGCTACCAGCTCGGCCCATTCGCGCTTCGGCTGGGACTTGCGCGAATGCACGTCTCCGATCCGATCCGGCTTGCGTCCGACGGCATCGATGCGCTGGCTGCGGAGATGGACATGCTGGTCTCGCTTACGGTCTGGAGCAATCGGGGGCCCACCGTGGTCAAGCTGCGCGAGGGGCCTTCCGAGGTGCCGGCGAACCTGCAGGTCGGCCGCACCGTCCCCTTGGTCGCCAGCACAGCCGGCCGGCTGTTCGTGGCCTACGCCCCGCCCGAGGAGGTGCGCCCGCTGTTGCGGCGCGAGCTGGCAGCCGAAAGCTTGCCCATCAACGGCGCCATGCTGACGCTGGCCGATTTGGAAGCGGGAGCCGCGCGGGTCCGGGAGCGCGGGTACGTGGCGACGCACGACAAGCCAGCGCTCGGTATCAGTGCGATCAGCATGCCGGTGTTCGGCGCCGACGGCCGGATCGAACTGGCCGTGACCGCGATGGGGCGTAGCAAGGCGGTGGACCTCGCGCCCAATAGCCTGCAGATCGGCACGCTGCGACGGTTTGTGAATGGGCTTTCAGCCCGGTTAGGGTTCAAGCCGGCCGGGATGGAGGCCGCCGACTTCGTCCCTGCCCTTCAGCCATGACGTTTCCGGCGATTTTGGGGCCAGATCGACGCCGCGCTAAATCCGGGTCGCCACCACCCACACGATGCAGGCAGCCAGGGCTACCAGCATCAGCGCCAGAACCGGCGAGGCCATGCGGGGCTGGCGGAAATTACCCGGCCGGCGTTTGCGGCCGGTGATCATCGGCCGCAGCAGTTGCTCCCGCTTCAACCCGGCGTAGGCGGCGACGGATAGCAGGTGAAAGGCGGTTAGGCCCAGCACGGCATAGAACCCGAGGAGATGGAGCGCGCTGACCTGGCCGGCAGCGGCCTCGCTCACGAGGTGCGCCAACGGCCCTTGCGATAGGGCGCCTGCGCTGCAGAACAGTCCCGTGAGCGTCCCGAACGCCAGCGCGGCCAACAGCAGGAGCACGGTCCAGCCTCCGGACGCGGTGTGGCCGAGTTCGTTGTCGGGCTCGCGCCGGCCGTTCGGCGCGGCGCGCAGGCCGGCCAGGGGGGTGCGGAGGTACTGCCCGAAGCGGGAGGTCTCGCTGCCGATGAAGCCCCAGGCCAGCCGGAACAGCAGCAGGGCCAGTATTGCATAGCCGGACAGGAAATGCAGCTGCGTCCGGCCCTGGAATGCGCTGAGGGTGCTGGCGACCAGCAGCAGCACGATCGCCCAATGCAGCAGCCGCGTTGGCGCATCCCATACCCGCATCGACAGGCGGATGACGGTTTGCCGTGAAATCCGGGGGGAAGCCCGGGGGGAAGTGCGTCGCGTGCCGCTCATGAAGCCTGCCTTGCCAGTGTGGAGGAAGGCCCATCCTGCCGCCGCCGGGCGCTCGCCGCCACCCCGCTTGACGGGAGCGCCGGTGATAGCCTTGCTCGTCGCCGTCCTGGCGCGGGTGGCTGGACGAGGAGTGCGGCCGCTGCTGGCCTGCGCCGCCGGGTTGGTTGCAGCCCTGCCGCCGATGCTGGCGGGGGCCGTGCTAGCATTCCTGTTCGGGCGGGGCCTGGAGCGGCCCTCGCAACCCGTCGTAGCGGCGGCCGTGCTGGCGGGTGGGTTCCGGGCAGGGTTCAACGCCGTGGATGTGGCCTGCCTGGCGCCGCTGCTGGCGTTGTGGCTGCTGCCTCGCATTGAGGGCCGGATCGTCGGGGTCAACGCCAAGAACCTCGGCCCATGGGGAGCGGCGGCGCTGACGGCGGCCCTTGTGATCACAGCGCTCTGGCTGGCAGCGCGAATATGGTACGGGTGAGAAACGTTGCAGTGTGCCCAGTGCGGCGATAAGCTGCTTTCATGCCGCATATGGGAGTCACGCTCCGGTCGCGCACGCCCTGGCTGATCACCGTCGGGCTGCTCCTCATTGCAGGTGCCGCCGCGACGCTCGGGTCTGGCTGGTTCGTTTCCGAGAAGCCGGCTGTCGCAAGCTTGGTGCAACCCACGGCTCCGGCACCGCCCGCTCCCGAGTTTGATATCGTCCGTGTGTCTCCCGACGGCCGCGCCGTCATCGCCGGACGTGCCGAGCCCGGGACGGAGGTAACGGTCCACAACGGCGCGCAAAACCTCGGCCATGCGATGGCGGACCAGCGTGGCGAGTGGGTGCTGCTGCCGGATGCGCCGCTGCCGCAAGGTGGGCAGGAGTTGACCCTCACCTCGCGCTTGTCGTCAGGCGTCGAAACGGCCGGAACCGCTTCGGTCCTGCTGGTGGTGCCACCGTCGGCACCGATCCCAGGGACACCCGCCGCCGCCTTGGCGGTGCTGGCGCCGGCGACGGCGCCATCGCGCCTGCTGCAATCCTCGCATGCGACGGGCGGCAAACTCGGGCTCGACACGGTGGATTATGACGATCACGGCGACATCCGCTTCTCCGGCAGCGCGCCGCCGCGTGCCGCGGTGCGGGTGTATGTGGACAACCAGCCAGCTGGCGACGTGACGGCAAACGAGACCGGACACTGGGCGCTTTCTCCCGCCCAGGCGGTAGCGCCTGGGCTGCATCAGCTGCGGGTAGATCAATTGGCACCGAACGGCCGGGTTGCCGCGCGGGTCGGGATGCCGTTCCAACGCGAAACGCTTGCGGCAGCGCAGGTGGCGGAGGGGCACGTGGTGGTGCAGCCGGGACAGAATTTGTGGCGTTTGGCGCGCCGGGCGTACGGCACGGGGGTACGCTACACCGTCATCTACCAGGCGAACCGAGAGCAAATCCGCGATCCGCGGCTGATATACCCCGGCCAAGCCTTCGAACTGCCGCAACCCGCCGCCGAGGCGTCGACGTCAGCGTCCGCGAGTCCTGCGCGTTAACCTGGACGATGCCCGGTGTTGGCTCCATAACCGGGCTGTCATGACCCTTTCCGAGACATTCCAAACCGTGCTGCACCGGCCCCATCCGGCTGGTTATCCGTTCATCGGCGGCGGGGCCGCGCTGCTGCTGGTCGGCCTGTTCGTCAGCCCTTGGCTGGCCTGGCCCGGCGCGGCGTTCACGGCATTCTGCCTATATTTTTTCCGCGATCCCGAGCGGACCTCCCCCGCGCGGCCCGGGGCCGTGCTGGCCGCAGCCGATGGCCACGTCGTGTCCGTCAGCCTTTCCGTGCCGCCTGTCGAGCTCGGCTTGGGAACGACGCCGCGTTGGCGGGTCGCGACCTTCCTGTCGGTGCTGGACGTTCACGTCAACCGGATGCCGGTGGACGGAACCGTGTCGCGCATCGCCTATCACCATGGATCGTTCTTGAGCGCCGGGCACGACAAGGCGAGCGATGCCAACGAGCGTAACGCCCTGGCGATCCGTATGCCGGACGGCCGGGACATCGCGGTCGTGCAGATCGCCGGGCTGATCGCGCGGCGTATCCTGTGCAGCGTGCGGGAGGGCGACGCAGTGCGTGCCGGCGCCCGCTTCGGCCTGATCCGCTTCGGCAGCCGCACCGATGTATATTTGCCGGAAGGCGTGCTCCCGTTGGTGTCCGAAGGCCAGACCATGATCGGCGGCGAAACCGTGCTTGCCGAATTGCCATGACGCCGGTGTCCGGGTTCCGCCCCCGGAGATTGCGCCGGCCGATGGGACGACGGACGCGGCCCCGCTTCAAGGGTCCGTCGTTCAACCGCCTGATCCCCAACATCATGACTCTGCTCGGCCTGTGCGCCGGGTTGACAGCGATGCGTTTCGCCCTTGAGAGCCGGTTCGGATCGGCCGCCGTGGCCCTCGTCGTCGCCGGTTGCATCGACGGGCTGGACGGGCGGCTGGCCCGCCTGCTGAAGGCAACCTCCCGCTTCGGGGCGGAGTTCGACAGCCTGGCGGATTTCCTGTGCTTCGGCGTGGCGCCCGCGTTCATTCTGTATCTCTGGTCGCTGCAGGTGGCGCGCGGCTACGGCTTCGCTCCCTGCCTGATGTTCGCTGTCTGCATGGCGCTGCGGCTGGCCCGCTTCAACGCCTCGCTGGAAGCGGAGGCGCCATCGCCTGCCTATGCTTACAATTTCTTTACCGGAGTCCCCGCGCCAGCCGGCGCGGGACTCGTGCTGTTTCCGCTGTTTTTGGGGTTGGAAGCGCAAAATCTTGGCTGGACGCACCTGCTTGGCATCGTGCGTCACCCGCTTTTCTGCGCGGTCGTGCTAGTCGGCACGGCCATGCTGCTCGTGTCCACCCTGCCGGTTTGGAGCTTCAAGAACTTCAAGGTGCGGTCGGAGTACGTGTTGCCGGTGCTGCTAGGCACGGGAACGTTCGCCGCGTTGCTGGTGGCCGATCCCTGGGCCGCCCTGGCCGCCGCGGGGCTGATCTACGCTGGCATGCTGCCCTTCAGTCGCCGCAGCTTCCACCGCCTTCGGGCCGAAACGGAAGGCATGCTGATCGATGAGGCACCTCCCGACCGACTATGATGGCGGCGTATTCGCCCCATCCTGGACCATGCGGCTCAGCTTAGCACCGATACAGGCGTGCAACTGCTCCGCAACCTTTTGCCGCTGGCCCCGCGGGGTACGCTCCAAGTCGATCTGACCTTCGCTCGCCCAATAACGCATCAATTCGTAGCGAGGAAACAGCATGGCATCCGGCCTCGCTGCAATCTCCTGCATCGCCTGCGTGTAGGGATCGAGCTGCGCGTTGCTGTGCAGGAATCGGCTGAATTGCGGATCGACCAGCACGAGGTCGGCTCCCGCTTCCTGGATAGCGGCAGCGCCGTCGGAGAGCACCTCTATGAAATCCGCCGCTGGCACGCTGCGGACAGCCTCGACGGTGCCGGTCTGCCAGATCACGAGTTGGTAGTGATGCTGCGACAACTCCGCTCTCAGGATTGCCAGCATGTCGGATGCTGCCATCCCACGCCCGCCGCGGACGGTCATGTTGACCTGCAATCCCGGTGTTACTTGCTGCAAGCTGCGCGCCATTTGCAGTGGAAAAGCCAGGTCGTTGACTGGCGCCATCTCGCCCGGTGGGCGTGTCGCACCTAAGCCGAGCGCCTGGCCGGTCACGGTCCCTGACACCAATGACTCGCCAGGGCTGAACACGGTCGCTGAGCCGACGGTCAGAACATCGAGCGTGCCCCCGGGCTTTAACACTGCCGCGACGTGGGGCAGAGGAGCGACCGCACTGGTCAAGTCATCCGGAGCCGCGCACGGATCGGCTGCCCGCCCAAAATTCGGCATTCCAAGCGCCATGGCGACGCACACGAACAGAAGCCACCTCATCATGTTAGCGATATCAGGGCACAACACCCCCAGCAAGCGGGCGAGGCACGGAGCGCCCTTTCTCTCGGTACCAGGCGGCAAGCGCCCCAACCCCGATCAGGGCAGCCGCCCCGACGACGTTGACAGCAATTTGCAGCCACCAACCGTCCTCCTCCTCCATGACCAGCCGACCCAGGAACGACAACGCGATGCTGGAGCAGAACACCGGCAGCGAGTGCTGTCCGCATAGCACGAACGGCCCGGCCCAGCGCGATCCAAGCCACTGCGCCGTCGCCGGAACGAGGCGCGACACCGACCAGGTCAGCGCCAAGATGGAGAGCAGCCGAAACGGATGCAGGCCCGATTTGTCGACCGAGAGCAGGACGCGCGAAACGTGCAGAGGCAATTGGGCCGTGATCTCTGGGTGCTCCCACACCACCCACTGCATGACGAAACCGAAGAACACGACAAATCCGGCCAGGATATCGATGAGCGGAGTGGGTCGTGGCGCGTGCCCCGGGGCGTAGGCGAGAACGGCGCCGATGATGAACAGCAACTGCCAGGTCAGCGGGTTGAAATACCAGCCGCTGCTGGTCCAGGACGGCAAATTCAAGTCCAGCAGCCGAGCCACGGCATACAGCGTTCCCGACAACGCGACGAGGAGGATGGGCCAGCGCAGCAACGGCATCACTGCGGCAAACAGGACGAGCAGGGCCACATACATCGGCAAGATGTTGAGGTAAGCCGGCTGAAAATGCAGGGTGAGCGCCTCGAGCATGGCGCGGTATGGGGTCTGGCCCACCACGTCCAGATCCATCTCGTCCAGGTAGTCCGCCCGGTTGAGCGCGATGGCGGAGTAGCTGACTTGGGCGGCAAACACGACGAACAGGAAAATGTGCGCGATATATAGCGTCCAGGCCCGTTTCAGCGTGTCGGCGGCGGCATACAGCCACCCGTTTCGGTCCATGGATTTGCCGTAGGCCAGTCCGGCGCCATAGCCGGCCAGCAAGACGAACACCTCCGCTGAGTCGCACATGGCAAAATTGCGAAGGCTGAGCTGGTTCAGCCAGTTGGACGGGATGTGGTCCAGGAAAATCCACCACAGCGCCAAGCCACGGAAGAAATCCACTCGTAAATCCCGGCCGGCGCGGATCAGTCTCATGCCGCCCCCTGGCCGTAATGACGGCAGGAATAAGGGAGCGGAGCCTGCCCGCGCAAGGCGCTTGCACCGGCGTCATCCGAGCAGCATTCCGGCAATCCGCTCAACGTCCAAAGCGGCAGGCGATCCTGGGTGACGCGTTTGCAGCAGCGTCTGCCGCCGTATCGCCTCGCGCACCCGATCGTCTCGGCGAACGATGCCTGCGAGCGGAGGCGTGCGGCCCAGGAACGTTGTGCAGGCTCGCGCGAGGGTTGCGAAGGTGTGCGCGCCGGAGGCCGGGCTGGCGGCTAGATTGATGACGAAGCGCGCGTCACCGCCCGGCTGATCGGCGGCGTGCAGCTTCATCACAGCATAGGCGTCGGTCAGGCTCGTCGGCTCCTCCGTCGCGATCACCAGAAGGGTGTCGGACCAGGCGGCCATGCGCCGGGTCGAACGGTCCAGTCCCGCCCCGAGGTCGAGCACCACGTGGTCGTAGCCATCGACCGCCCGCAACGCGCCCAATACCCGCTCCAATGCCGCCGGATCCAGCGCCGCAAGTGCGCCGGAGCCTGAGCGGCCGGCCAGCACATCGAACCCGCCCGGTCGATACGCTGTCGCAGCAGCCGTTATGGTCGCACGCCCGGCGACAACGGCAGAGAGGTCGAGCGCCGGCGTCAACCCGAGCTGGACATCGACATTGGCCAAGCCAAGGTCGCCGTCGAACAGCAGCACCCGGCGGCCCTGCTGCGTCAAGGCATGGGCCAGCGTGATGGCGAACCAGGTCTTGCCGACGCCGCCCTTCCCTGACGCGACCGCCAGCATGCGTCCTGCCCGGGTCGGCTGAATGGTGGTCATCGATGCGCCTCCGCAGGGGGGAGCGAGCCGTCTCTCGCTAAGCGTTTCGCCAGGAACGCGGGGGTAAGAGGAGCCAAGCCGTCGGCGGCGCCGGGGCCGATCCCCGCCTCTGTCAGCGCGAGGCGGCCGGCATGAGCGGCGGCGGCAACCCCGCCCAGCCGGCGCGCGACATCCAGCCGCGTGACGATTAGCAAACTGGCGCCACCTTCGGCAAAAGCGCCCGCGACATCGGACGCTTCCGCCGCATCAAGGCCAGCGGGGAGCACCAGAACGGTGACGGCGCCGGCCGTGGCTGCAAGCTCGGCGATTTCATTGCGTTGCGCCGGGTCAAATGGGTCGGTGCCGGGGCCGTCGATCAATATGGGAGCATCATCTTGCCGACGGGCAAGTGCGCGGGCGAGAGTCACGGGGTGGCTGGCGACAATCAGCGTCAAGCCCAGCAGCCGCGTGAAGGCGGCCAGTTGCTCGGTGGCTCCGGCGCGCCGGTCATCGGCGATGACGACCAAAGGCGGCGTTCCGGCGATGACCAGCCGCGTCGCTAGCCGCGCGGTGGTAAGCGTCTTCCCCGCCCCGGGTGGCCCAGCGAACAGCAGCGGCGGCGCCCCTGGCGACAATGGCAGCAGCGCAAAGGGCAGGACGCGGGACAGCGACGCCTCAAGCGAACCGGCGCCCATGCTGGTCGGCCAACTTGTCGGGAACGCCGTGCCAGGCCAAAGCACGCATCAACGCCGGGTCATGTGCGAGCGGGGGCGGGTCCTCCAGCTCCAACGCAGCCGTCAGTTCCACGCCGTCAGCGACACGGCGGGTGGAAAGGATGAGCGCATCCCCACCCAGCTCGGCACGCATGCGTGCCATGGCTTCGCTGATGGACGGGGCGCGATAGAGCTTCAGCCGTGGCGCGAGCTTAACCCGCAGCACCTTTCCGGAAGGTTTAGATGGCGTCATGGTGCACCGCCACCTCGGGAACCCAACCATGCGCGCTTTCGCCTGGCTGCTCGCCTGCCTGGTCACCCTTCCCGCTCTTGGTCAAACTTTGGGCACCCCATCGCCGAGTGTGCTCGACGCCATCCAGCAGCGCGGCGTATTGCGCGTGGGCTTGACCGGCGATTACCGCCCGTTTTCGTTGTTCGATCCGGCCACCGGCGCCTTCCAAGGGCTGGACGTCGATATGGCGCAGGCGATGGCGGCGGCACTGGGGGGTAAAGCTGGAGGCTCTTATTGGGTTCCGGGGTGGTGAGGCCGGGACAGGGGAATAGGGCTGAAGGGGTCTGGTGCGCGAGCAAGAGCGGGAGTAGCTGACCTGCTCGCGCGAGGAGCTTTTGTCATGGCGGCATCCGACTTGATCAACCTTTCGGGCCTGATCGACGACGCCAAG